>JACCDL011389943.1_pt1 | contig 41349 bp, 40 predicted proteins | sample 7441931 | NCBI WGS metagenome assembly JACCDL01 (sample SAMN15323437, study PRJNA562643) | freshwater metagenome | isolation source: river surface water | place: USA:Blue River Watershed | collected 2017-08-16
ATTCCAGAAACATATTCTTCTATCCCAGAAACATCGTCTTCTATTCCAGAAACATCGTCTTCTATTCCAGAAACATATTCTTCTATCCCAGAAACATCGTCTTCTATTCCAGAAACATCGTCTTCTATTCCAGAAACATATTCTTCTATCCCAGAAACATCTTCTTCTATTCCAGAAACATCTTCTTCAATCCCAGAAAAATCATCAACTACTACATCTATAAAATTAACAACATCATCGTTAATAGTTATCACCAATACATCATCTGAAAATACTGAACCATCATCAACAACTACAAAATATGATATTCCATCATCAACAACTACAAAATATGATATACCATCATCAACAACTACAAAATATGATATTCCATCATCAACAACTACAAATTATGATATTCAATCATCATCAACAACTACAAATTATGATATTCCATCATCAACAACTACAAATTATGATATTCCATCATCAACAACTACTATACCAACAACAACATCAAGAACACCAACATCAACTGAATTATTATTAAATTATTCAACACCTGTTATTAATTGGGATTTTTCTGCAAATCTTAGTTATTATTTTAATCTATATGCGACACCGATTACATATAATTCAAAAACTGCAATTAAAATATCAAGAACATTGACTAATGGTGGTTATATAAATCAAAAAATATCTGAAACTATAACTGTAGGGACATATTATTTTTTAACAAAAATAACATCTTCATCTCCTACTATTAGATTTAGTTTACAATTATATGATACTTCAAATAATATAATATTTAATACATATTTAACAAGAGCAGGAACATATACTTTAAATGCATATATGTCATTTAATACAACTAATAAATTATATGTTGTAATTTTAAATGATAGAACATCAGGAGGAGATATTATAGTTGAATATGTTAAAATAATTACACCAAATAGTATATATACACCATAATTATATTATGTGATTTTCAGAGCACAATTAACTTAAATACTATTGAGTATAACTATAGTTAATTATACCGTAGGCACCGAGAAGTTGTACACCTTGGTGCACCTAAATTGTGTCTGCATTAATGAATAAACTAAATATCGTAAATAAATTGAAAGAGGTTAATTAAAATGTTATATTTTTTAATGCGAAATTAAAAGGTAGTTACGGCAATATAATTATCTAAAGTTAATTATATTATGGCCACAAAAGCAAAACGTTTAGAAATGTTAAAGAATTTTCCTAAATATGATTTCGGTCCATCTCATTTATATTTAATGGGTCAAGGTGCAATTGGCAGTGGATTATTGTTTATGATATTAAAATTATTTAATATTAATTTAGACCAAATTACTGTTATTGATATGCCAACTAAAGTTAAACCAAAAGAACAATTAATTAAAGATGTAAATGAAACAGTTAGATTAGTTAGAGGAACGACAGGTAAAACAGATAATAAAATAACAATATTATCTACTCAAGTTAATTATAAAAACTATAAAAAGATATTCCAAAATTTAGGACCAAATGATTTAATTATTGATTGTGTTTATGATGTATCAACACTTGAAGTATTAAAATTATGTCAACAAGTTGGATGCGCTTACGTTAATAGTTGTATTGAAATATGGAATTATCGTGATATCGATAATGCATATGATTATACAATTCATTCAAGATTACAAGAATTAAGAGAATATGAAGCATCATTAAAAGAACCAAAGTTTACAGCTATGGTTGGAATTGGTTGTAATCCTGGTATGGTTAGTGTTTGGGCTCAATTAGCAATTGAGAAAATAAATAAATATTATGGAAATAAAACAATGAAAAATCCCGAGGAACTCGGCATTAGAACAGTTCATATAAGTGAAATTGATACACAAAGAAGTAGTATTCCTAAGAGAGTAAATGAATATTGTAATACATGGGGTTCAACTATTGAACCATTATATGAAGAAGCATTGGCTCCATTAGAAATGTCATTCGGTTCTCATGAAGATGTACCAAAGAAAAATTTAACAACCTATGAAGAAGATAAATCAGTTATTATTTTAGATAGATTAGCACTTAATACATTTGCCCAATCTTATACTCCACTTTATGGTAATTTTCTTGGTATGTTAATTAGACATGAAGAAAATGTAACAATTGGAGATAGATTATCAACATTCAAATTAGTTAAAGGTAAGAGAGTTAAAACATGGGCACCATCTGTTTATTATGTTTATCGTCCATCAGCTGATACAATGGCATCACTTACTGAATTAAGAGATAGAAACTATAAATATCAAGATAATCACAGATTTTTAACAGATGAAATCATTGATGGTCGTGATGAATTAGGTTTAAGTTTCTTTCTTAAAAATGGTGATATCTTTTGGATTGGTTCATTATTAGATATAGATGAAGCACGTGAAGTATTTTCCAATAAGTTTAACCATAAGATGAATGCAACAACAGTTCAAGTTATTGGCGGTTATCTTAGTGGTATTATGCATATGATGGATATGCATAAAGCAGGTAAACGTGGTTTATATGTTCCAGAAGATTTACCATACAGAGAGGTTTATAATAGAATGAAACCATTTTATGGTGATTTTGTTTTCAAAAAAGTCAATAAATGGGATTACAGAGATATAAACAAACCATACCAATTTACTACTTTTGTTGCATCTCAAAAAGATGCAAAATTGGCCCATAAAGTTCCTAAATTAGAATGGAAATTAAGTGATTTCTTAGTTAATCCAGAATCAGTTATTGGTATTCCAAAGTGTGTTAATTATAAAAATAAAAAAGAATGTAATTAAATAAATCTTTTAATTTCTAATTTATATTATATATATGTTTGATATAAATAATGTAAAAGATATAATTTTAGTTTTACTAGTTATCGCAGTTGTTTATTTATATATAAAAAGTTCAACTGAACATTTTGAAGTATCAACAACTGATGCTATAAATAAAGCTATAAATGATAAATATAAAGCTGATATTGATTCTATTAGAAATTTAGCTTCTATATCTAAAAAAATAATGAGTGATGATACTTTAACATTACCTACTACACTCAAAGCAAGTACAATTAAACCATTTGATAGTGCAACACCTTATAGAGTAACTGTTGAAGCTAGAGAATTAGCAATTGAAGGTAATTTACAATTAGATGGTACAGCTGGTATATGTATAAAAGATAGATGCTATAATTCAAATCAAATTCACTTCTTACCAAGAGGTTCAGTTATAGCATATTTTGATCGTAATGGTTTAATTCCAGATGGATGGGCTTTATGTGATGGTAAATCTTATAAAAATGTTGATGGTAAAATATCAAGAGAAGTTATTAAAAGTGATCCTGATGCAGTTGAAACACCTGATTTACGTGGTAGATTTATAATAGGTTATGGTAAAACTGAAGACCGTACTAATAGTTATACCGAATGGGGTAATGAATCATATGATAAAGAATATAATTTCGAACATGGTGAAACAGGTGGTGAATTTAAACATAAATTAATTGTTGATGAAATGCCATCTCATAGACATAATTTTGGTAGAGATTATTGGACTAGAGATCTTCCATTTAATAAAGGTGTTGATTTAGGTAATATCAATAATCAAGGTGCAAATGATGAAAGTGGTGAAACAACTATTATGGGTGGTGATAAACCACATAATAATATACCACCATATTATGTTTTATATTACATTATGAGAATTGCTTAATATTTTAATTAAATCAATCGAGTTCTTTCACTATTGATAATATTAATATTATTTAATGATTTTGAAATTTGATTAAAATCATTTGGTGTAGATTTATAACATTTAATACACATAATAATTAATATTGTAATTAAAATCGATGCAATAATTATAATAATTTCTTCTTTATCAATATTTGACATTAATATTTAACATTATCTTATCCATAGGTTGATTATATCAATTTTTCTAATTACAATTATAATAATTCAATATCCTGTTCTTTTTCGTCCATTTTTTTTATTAATTTTATATTTTCTTCTAATGAATTATTTTTTAATTCATCCCTAAATGTATCAAAGGTAGGTAATGAATCATACTTTTTAAATCTAGATTTACAATTACAAGCAATTTTATCTCTATTAATGAATAATATAAAACAGATTGTTAATATAACACAAATAATAATAATTATAATATTGTCTAACATTATAATTAATATTAATAAATCTTTATAATTATAGAAATTCATCTATATTTTCTGGCATTTCTTTAATATTAATCTTGTAAGTATTCTTCATTAAATTTAATAATTTTAGTTCTGTATTATCATTCATTTTAATAAAACTAATGCTTACACCTTTTTTATCAAATCTACCACAACGACCAATACGATGGATATAAGTTTCCTTATCAGGTGGCATATCAAAGCAAATAACAAGATTAACTTGTGGTACATCAATACCTCGTGCTAAAAGGTCAGTAGTTAATAAAAGACGGGTTTTGCCATCACGAAATTCTTGAACAATATTATTACGTTCTTGTGCTGTCATTTTACCATGAATTGTAGTGATAGAAAAATTTTGGCTCTTTAATTGTTCTGCTAACCATTCTACCTTTCTAATTGTGTTACAAAAAATAATTGCTTGAGTAGTTGAAATTAAATTATAAATATCAATAAAAACATCAAATTTATTTTCTTCCACTTCCACATCAATATAAAATTGAGAAATTAAATCAACTGCAACATCAGAATTTTTTAATAAAATTTTAACAGGATTTTTCATAATTCTATCTGTTATCTTAAAAACAGAATGTGTTAATGTAGCTGAAATTAAAATTTTTTGAGCAGATTGAGGAATTAGATTAATTAATTTATTTAATTCAACACAGTCTTTTTCATTTGCCATATTATCAGCTTCATCAATAATAAAATTAGTAATATTATTAATTGATAATTTTTTATCTTCAATCATATGTAATACTCTCCCAATTGTACCAATAATAATATCACTAGTTATTGTTTTTATTTCTGTTCCACCCACACATAATCCAATTGATACTTTACTATATTTAATTAATTTTGATGCTACATTAAATGTTTGATTGGCCAATTCTCTAGTAGGTGATAAAATTAATATTTTATTAGACGAATTTTTATGTAAATTATTTAAAATACCTAATAAAAATGTAGCTGTTTTACCAGTTCCTGATTGAGATTGAATAATACAATCTTTTTCTGAATTAATGGCTTCAATACCTTTAATTTGGATAGATGATGGTGCATTGAAACCATTTAAATATAATCCTTTTAAAATATCTTTATTTGATACTAGTTTATCAAAATTTTTATGTTCTATTTCTTTTTGCTCTTTTGTTTCCATAATATATAAATAAAATGATTTATCTTTATATATTAAATGTATTATATTTTTTTAATCTATAAATACTTGTTATTAAACCAAATATAAGCATACCTTGTGGTGAAATTGGATTATAAAATGAAAAATTTTCAAAAATCTTACTTAATTTGATGAACAGATGTGGTAATAATAATGAACAATGTACCTCATCTTCTTTATTATGTAGTTCATCCTCATCATGATATATTTTGCTTTTTAATGAAATAATTATATGAAAAGGTAATATTTGGACTAAATAAATAAATGGTATAACAAAATAAGCATTATAATAAGCTGTTTTTTCATTAATAAATGCAAATAATACAAAAGCCCATATAAGTACATGTATAATACATAATATAACAAATAATATATTCATTATATTATTAAAGAAAAAAGTTAGATTAATTATTATAACTTTCTAATGATATTCTTTCATTAGCGTCAACGTGTAAATCTTTAGACATCCCAGGGTCTCAATCGAAGATTATAAAAAATTGATAGGGAGTAAGGGAGTAAAAACTCTGACATTCTCAATAAAAATTGATATATATACTATTTAAAGCCTACCCTTTGTATATCTCTTAATGTCTACTCAACAAACAACAACTAAATATCAGGATTTTGATATTAAAGATCTTACATTTACTAAATTTGAAGAAAATGAGCGGTCTAAGGCTCAGAACATGGCTTTTCCTCGTTATAAGGAAACTCAGCGTCTGATGCTTCAAGCTCCTTGGATTGATATGAATGCCTATGGTGTTCCCCAGCTGGGTGAATATTATAAGACTGATAAAGATCGTGCTTTTATTAAAATCCCTCTTGATTTGAACAATCCTGAGGTTAAAGAATTTTATGAAAAACTGCAATCTATTGATGAAATGATGGGTTCTAAGAAATTTAAGGAACAGCAATTTGGTGCTAAGGCCAGCAAGTACAAGTATGCCTATCCTATTTGCCGTGTTCCTGTTGAGGATGAAGATGAAGATGATGATAAGGATAAAAAGAAATCAAAGTATCCTCGTCCTCCCTATATGAAGGTTAAGCTTGATGCAACATGGCCTGAAACCAAAATTACAACTCAAGTTTTTACATCCATTATGAAGGATGGCAAGCGTGAACGCGAAAAGCAAGAGGTTGAAAGTGTTGATGATTTTGCCAATCATGTTCGCTATCTTTCTAAAATTCGTCCGATTATTACACCGGTTAAAGCCTGGTGTGAGAAGAAGGCGAAGATGGGTAGCAATGAAATGCAATATGGTCTGACATTTAAACTTGTTAAGATTGAAGTTGAACCGCATGTCGGCAGTGGTGGTTCAAACATGTCTCAATATATGAATAATGATGCTTTTATTGATAGTGATGATGAAGAAAATAGCAATGCATCTAAATTTCAAGGTAAGCCATCAGCAACCAAGACAACTACTCTTCCTTTGATTAATAAGAATAAGAAAAAGAGCGAAGATGATGAGGATGAAGATGAGCCTAAAGCCGGCAAAGATGAAGAGGAAGAGGAAGAAAGCGAAGCAGAAGAGGAAGAGGAAGAAGAAGAAGAACCTGAGCCTGAACCTATTCCCGAGCCTCCCAAGTCTAAGGGCAAAGCATCGTCAAAGACTGCTCCTAAATCAAAGAAATAAATTCATATAAATTTCATTTAATTAAATCTTTTTAAAAATTTATTATTTATAATCGTTGATTGTTACAATAAGATTTTGCAATTGGTTTATTTTCATCAGGAACATTATCACAAATTCTAATTCCAACATCATTAGCACATGGTTCTACATGAGATTCTTTTATTTTACATTCATTTAATTCAATATCTTCTATATTACTTTCACCATATTCTTCAATAAATTTATTAAAAAACATTATATATAATTTAGCATGTTGTTCTACTATATTTAAAGTAAATAATTTTAATAATGCTTCAATAAATCTAGAATTAATAACATATACATAATTATCAAATAATATTTTCATCATACTATTAACACATTGAATGTGCTTTGAAGATAATAATTTTTGTATCATCCATAATAAAGGTAATTCTGAATCTTTATAATGTGATATATAAATAGCTATATCTTTGTTACATTCAATATAATTATTCATAATATCCTTATCATAATTTAATATTTGGATAAAGAATTTTTTATTTTTATTAATTATATCAAAATAAGAAATTAATCCAAATTCTGATATATTTTTATATAAATTCAAATATTTAACAAAATCAATTAATCCTGTTTTATATGGTTTAACCATATTTTTCGATATTGTTTTAATATTCAATTGTATAATTTCAATATGATTAATATCAAACTGATAAAATTGTTCTATTGCTTCAACCAAGGTAAAATATGAGCTAATAAATTCAGTCATTTCTATAGTTTGATTTTTATATCTTTGGACCCCAACAAAATTATATTTAGTATATAATGCTTTTAAATATTCTTTATCTTCAATAACTTCTGGGTTTTTAATATAATTATTATGAAATTCGCAGAACATTAATAATGAAGTGTAAGCAAATTTATCACTTTCATCGTCAACATTAATTAATATTCTTTGTAAATCTTCATTAAATTTATCCATATAATAAACAATAGTTTTTAATATATTTTTTAATATAGATTTAAATAATAAATTTATATTTATAAATATAAGTTAATGACTACAATAAAAGTACCATATCGAATTTCAGAGATTGACATTGATAATATTTGCTATACAGATATAAAAGTTAATAGTAAAAAAACTATTGTTTACATGAAATATTGCGATAATAATAAATTAAAAAACATTGTATTCCAGACACCAACATTTATGTCAACAAATTTAGTTCAAATGAAAAATGATATATATGAATTAGATGTTCCTTTAATTGGTAAAGAACAAAATAAAATTGACAAATTCATTAATTTTTTAAATTTAATTGATAAGAAAGTTATAAAAGATGCTAAGAATAATAATAAATGGTTTGAAAATTTTTCAGATATAAAAACAATGAAATATCAAAGAACTATAAGAGAAGCAACAAATAAAAATAATGAAAATGGGGTTATTAGATTAAAATTATTAAAAACAAATGATTTTGAATCAATAGTTCATAATAATAATAACAGAGTGTGTTTTGAGGAAATAAATAAAGATAGTTGGTTAAAATGTATTTTAGAAGTTTATGCAATTTGGATAAATGCAAATGGGTTTGGTTTATTTATCAGACCAATTTTATTAAGTTTTAAACCATGTACAAAAATAAATTATAATTATAAATTAATTGAAGACAGTGATGATGGAGAGGGAGGTGGTGAAGATTTAAATATAGATACAGTTCAAGATAATTCTATATTTATTAGATCAGAAAATGAAATAACATCATCCGTTTTAGAAATGCCAAAGAATACTCCATCAAGTGAAGAACCAATTAAAGAATTTGATGATGATATAAATTCAACAACAAGTTCAGATCATTAAATGTATATTAATAATTAATTAATAATTAAAGACTTCATTATAATCATTATCATATGGAACCTTCATATAGCGATAATGGGGTGGTTTATAAAAAGTTAAATTTAACGTCTCAAGAAGTGTTATTATTAAAATCTCTTGAAGAATTTTATAATGAAAATCCATTTTTTAATCTATTGGTAGAAATCATCGATGGAACTAGTATGATATCACGGAGAACTTTTGAATATTTTGTAACTAAATATTCTCATAATCATAATGTTTCATATGAAATAGAAGAAAAAGGAATTAAACAAAACTTTATAGTTCACAGTTCATATAAAGATCAATTAAAAGCTCATAAAAAGAAATACTTTGATCCATTTGGACGTGGTGAAAGAATACCATTTTTTGCTAACAATGATTGTGTTATAACAACCATAGGACAATTAAATTTCTATAGATGGTTTTTTACAAAAAAAATATTTGATTATTGTTTGAATAATTATAATGTTATTCAAACAGAACTTTTATCAAATAAAAATGTTAAAAAAAGATGCAAATCTTTTAATAAAAAAAGAGTTACAAGTTTAAAAAAACAAATTAATTATATTAAAATAGAATGTACAAATGATAATGATGATATAGTAGTTTCATTTGATTTTTAATTAAATCTGGAATAGTATAATATCTTCTATTTTAATATTTTTGAGGTGTTCTTTATGTTTTGTATCTATATTTAAATTATCAATAAAATGATGCAAATCATTATATGTTATGTATTTGCCTTTTGTTAAATCTTCCAATAATTTATAAGGTTCCTCTATATCACAATTCCACCTCAGATATGTTTGAAAATATTCACTTAAGCTAGTTATATTTTCATTCAATATATTATTTATTTTATTTTTATTAATTTGTAAGTTTTTAATTCCAATTTCTATATTTTTAATTAAAATAGTTAGATTAGCAAATATTTCCCCAACATTTCTTAAAGCATATGAATCACTCATATCTCGACTATCTTTACTTACTCCTATTGTTCTAATTATAGCATCACACATACTAAATATAATATTCGTACTTGCTTCTGCTTGTTCTAATCTCCATGGATTAATTTTATGAGCCATAACACTTGAACCAATATGACCAACTATATTTACTTGAATAAATTCATCTCTAGTAATTCTAAGCCATATATTTAGTGCAAATTCTTTTAAATTTAAGCTAATTCTTTGAATTGTTTGTAATAATATTATTATTGATGAATAATCATCTATTTGTCTAGCGTAAGTTGTAAAATTTAATTTTCTATTTAATAATTTACTCATTTCTTCATATAATTCATTTATTTCTTCTTTATTAAATATTAAAGATAATGTTGAATAAGTTCCTATTGATGATGAGAACTTGCAAGTTAATTTAACATTAAAGAAATCAGCAAAACTATTAATTATTTTTTTAATCAATTTATCTAATTCGACATCTAAATAAGATGGAATAGCAGGGCGTCCATGGGTATAAGTCATGATAATTTCTTTATTAAAATTATTTTTAAAAATATTTAAATTTTGTTCAAATGTAGAAAATAAATAAGAAAAATAATCTCTACATTTTTCAATCATTAATATAAAACCAACTGAATTAACATCTTGAGAAGTTAATCCACAATGAATATAATTATGAATACTTTTGTCTGTAATAGTTCTAATATAATATTCAATTGCTTTTATATCATGATTAGTTGTTTGTTCTATTTCTAATATTTTATTAAAAGTATCAATATTATAATCAACATTTATATTAATATTAATTTTTTTTTTATTTAATAATATATTTAAATAAACTATCTCTACTCTTAATCTTTCTAAATAATATTCAGCATCATTAAAAACTTTAGATAAATCTTTAATATAAGAGTTATATCTTCCACATAAAGGTGTTATTGAAGAATTCATTAAAATATATAATTTTTTTATATTTATATATATATATGAGTGTTACTATTGCATGTGTAAGTGGTTATTTTGATCCTATTCATATTGGACATATTGAATATTTTAAACAATCCAAATCAATTGCTGATAAATTAATGGTTATTGTTAATAATGATGACCAAGCTAAATTAAAGAAAGGTACACACTTTATGCCAGTAGATGAAAGAATTAAAATTATTCAAGAATTAAAATGCGTTGATTATGTAGTAAAATCAATTGATATGGATAGAACAGTATGTAAAACATTAGAAACAGTTGAACCAAAACCTACTTATTTTTGTAATGGCGGTGATCAAAATAATAATAGTATTCCTGAAGCTGAAATCTGCCAAAAATTAGGTATTGAATTACGTGATGGTTTTGGTGATAAAATACAATCAAGTTCATGGTTAATTAAAAAGGTTAAAGATAATGAAAAAAAATGAAATATATATATATAAATTATTAATATAAATAATAATAATATATATATAATATGAAATTAAGATATTTTTCGGATTTACATTTAGAATTTATTAAACCAAATAAAATAGATTTATTTCTTAAACAAATTCCATCTGGTATGGATGAAATTTGTATATTAGCTGGAGATATTGGTAATCCATATCAACCAAATTATGATACATTTATAAATTTTATAAGTCAAAATTTTAAAAAAGCATTTATTATTTCTGGAAATCATGAATATTATAATAAAACAAAAACAATAGAAGAAACAAATATTTTTATGAAAAATTATTTTCAAAATTTTAATAATATTAGTTTTTTGAATAATAATTATGAAATTTATAATAACTACTGTTTTATTGGGACTACATTATGGAGTAAAATAATTAATCCAAATTATGAAATAAATGATATATATAGTATTCCCAATTTTAATTATATTGAATATAATAAATTAAATCAAATTTGTATTGAATTTTTAGAAAATACATTAAAATATAATGAAAATTGTATTATTATATCACATCATATGCCATCTGAAACATTAATTGATATAAAATATAAAACAGAACAGATGTTGCCATATAATCAATGGTTTTATTCCGATATGAATAATTTAATTGAAATAAATAAACATAAAATAAAATGTTGGATTTACGGACATACACATAAGCCTTCAAATATTATTATAAATGATATTCCATTTTTATGTAATTCTATTGGCTATCCAAATGAAAATCTTAAAAATGATTTTAATAAAAGTATCGTATTATAAGATAAAAAAGTTGATTTTTAAAGTGATTGATTGAATAGCTCTTTATATTTAATGCCTAAACAAACCAAAGAAAACAATAAGAAAGCTGAAAAGCAAGAAGAGATTGTTGAAGAACATATTACTGATGATGATATTGAAGAAGTTGAGACTGATAATGAATCCGCATCAGGTTCTGAAGAAGAAACAACTCAGACTGAAGATAAGAAAAAGCAAAAGAAACTGACAGCTCATGAATTATATAATGAAATTTCTCAGCGATTTTCTATTATTGTTAAAGCTGATGAAGCATTTGTTGAAAAAGAAAAAGAATTTGAGCGCGAGCAAAAAGAATTTAATTCATCTCGTAAGAAGATTATGCGCGAAATTGATGGTTTCATGAAGCGTTTCGAAAAAGCATTTACAGCTGAGGTTGGTAAGAAAAAGAAGCCTCGTAAGACTGAAAATGCTGGCAAAGGTGGTTTCAACAAACAAACTGATGTCCCTGAACTTCTTCGTAATTACATTGGTCTCAATGAAGATGATAAAAAATCTCGCCCTGAGGTTACTCGTCTTTTGAATGAGAAATTTAAGGAAGCTGGATTGATGACTACTAAAAAAGATGAGAATGATAAAGAAATTAAAATCATTAAGCTTGATAAAGCAACTGCTAAAAAGCTGAAGCGTAAGGAAGGTGATGAGTTTCGTAGTAAAGATATTCAAACATTCATTGCCCAATTTTATCGCGAAGTGAATAATATTAACGCATAAGCGTTTATATAATTTTTAATAAACTTTCTTTATTATCTTCATTATCATTATAAATTGTATTTAGTTTAACACTTAATAAATATTTATTAATATATTTCAAATTAATTATATTACCTTCTTTGTATGGTATATAATTATTAAAAATATATTTGTCATATTTAATATTTAAACCATAAATGTATTGATATAAATTTATATCAATATTATAATAAATTATATCACTGGTCCAAATATATTTTTCAGGTAAAGATAAATATATTATTAAATGCCCGTCATTATCACCACCATTATTAAAAACTATTATTGGATGAGAACATTTAAAATAATAACTTGTTTCAATAAAATCTTCATTTTGTTTTCTTTTAATTTTAATTTTTCTAATATTATTATTTTCAATTTCATCAATACTACATTTTAAATCCAATTTAATATTATTTTTATTATAAGTATGATATTTTAATGGCAAATAATTTAATGAATAATATTCTGCACTTAATTCATCCCAATATGGTGTATCTGTATCAGAACAATCAATAACTATATTTTCTTTATTAGGTATTATATGAGCATTAAATAATCCCATTAAATCATTAAAATCATAAGTATCTATATTATTAATTATTTTTTTTAAATCAATATCATTCAAATTAAAAAACTTTTTAAAATTAGATTGGTTACTATTAAACCATTCATTAAGAAAATTATTTAATTTAGATTTTGTAGGTTTTTTCATATCATTATATTTTAATCTAGTAGTATCATTAATAAGAATATTATAAGCATAATTAATTTGTTGAAATTTTTCAGTGCTACCTGTTTTTTTATCTGGATGATGTATTTTGGCTAATCTTTTATAAGCTTTAGTAATTTCTTCATTTGAAGAATTCGGTTGAATAGAAAGAATTTCATATAAATCCATATAACTAATTAATAAAGTGAATTTAATTTTAAATTCATTTTATTCGTTATATAAAAATTATATATTAATAATTAATTTATTTACTAATTTAATTATTAAATAAATGAATTATTCTAAAATATCATCTTCTGAAATGCCGGAAGATTTAACAAATAATTTAAAAATATTAGAAAGTAAAAATAATATTAAACTTTTTAAAAAATATAATAATATATTAATTTTAAGAGATATTAGTAAAATTAAGGATGAATGTAATAGAATGAAAAAAAAAATTGTTATTGAATATTCAAATTATTTAAAAAATTTATGTTATAATGGAAATGATATTAAATTAAATACAATTAAAGAGATGCAAGAGAAAATTAATAATAATATTCATGAAATTGATAACTTAGTTAATTTAATAAACGAACATGAATATTTTAAACAAGAAGATATATTTATTGAAATTTATGAAAATTAAAATATTTATTACAACTTATTTAAGAAATTAGTTATATTTTCAATATCACGTTCACCGTCGTAAAAAATAATATTTGAACCATTTTTTACTAAAACTGTAGGGAAAGCATCAACTTTATATTTTTCAAATTTATCTCTTTGTGCATCAGCATCATAAACAATAAAATTAAACTTTTTATTGTACATTTCAGCTACTTTATCCCATGTTGGCTTAAAGTTTTTGCAATGACCACACCAATCAGCTTTAAATAAAATAATATCTACTTTAGCACTACCACCCTTCATATTAGGTTTAGCTTTTAATAATTCTTCATATTCTTTTTGTAAAGCTAAATATTTTTCTTTATATTTTAAATATTTTTTATTATAATCTTGTTCCATATAATAACCTTAGGTTTTTATAACCTTAGTTTTTTATAAACAAATAAAAATTGATTAAAAAAAATATTTATTAATAGTGTATATAATAATGTCTAAATCTAATGAACTAAAAACACCATTTGAAAAAGTATGTGAATTTAATAAAGCTTTTGATTATAAAGTATATCCTATTCATGAAGGGAACCCATTAGAATTATATCCAAAAGATGCTAAATATAGATATGATTTAATTCATGAAGAAGGAGTGGTGGAATTAGGAAATGCTATTAATGAGAATGATTGTGTAGAAACTATGGACGGTATCGCTGATTTATTATATGTATTATATGGAGCTTGTTATACATATAATTTAAATCCTGATTTAATTATTGATATTAAACAAATTAAAGAAATTGATAATCAAAATGATTATTATAAAATATTACTAGATGATATTGAACGTGTAAGAATAAGTTTATTAGAAAAGAAAAATATTATTGAATTATATTGTATTTTAGTTAAAACAATATTTGATACTTATCAATTGGCATTTTCATTAAAAATTGATATTGATAAAGTTTTCAATATTGTTCATGATTCAAATATGTCAAAATTATGTAAAGATGAAGATGAAGCAAAACAAACAGTTTCATTTTATGAGAATAAATATCAAATGCATAAAAATCATTATCAAGAATATTGTGAAAAATTTGGTTCTAATTCAAATGAAGCAAAATCAGTTTATTCTCCTTATGATACTCCATATTATTATAAATCAGGTGATTATTATTTGGTTAAAAATAAAAGCACAGGAAAAGCATTAAAATCTATTAATTATACAACAGTTATTTTTTAAATATTATAATAATGTTGTTTGTTTATAATCATCAAGATGATCATCTTGATGATCAACATATTTTTGATAATATAATATATAACTTTGGTTGCCTTGATTTTCCATAAACTTATTAATATTATCTATTTTAGATATATGACTATCATTAGCAACAAACCATTCGTTATCTTCTTTACCAAAATAAATATAATGACCTCCACCATATGAGCCCATATGAATAATAGCACCCTTCAACATATACCCATGTCTCCAAATTAATGGAATATTAATATTTCTTCCATCTTTTCTCAAATTATAATCAAAGCGTTTTAATACAATAATCAAATTATCAGGCCATTTGGTTGTTATTGTATTTTTACGAGCAGTAACTTTTTTATTGCATTTTTCACAAGAATAAGCATTTTCATTTTCTAATCTTCCAGTTGATTTATACATTCTATAAGAATCACTTAAATCATCAGTAATAGGTAATTGCAAAAATAAATCAATAGATTTTGTTTCGCTCTCATTTTTACAATTTGCCATTTTACATTTAATATTAGAAGTAGTTTCTATACCATATTTATAATACAATTCATTTTTCATTGAATTACCTAAATTTTTATCCAAAACATCTAATAAATAAATAATAAATTCATAACTATCTTGTTGATTACAATTAGAAAACATTTTATTATTATTAGCTACAATTGATTTAATTTCATTTGGATTAAAAATAGTTGAATTATCATAATTATTAATAATATTATTAATAATAGTATTTTTACAAATTTTTCGAAAATCTTCTGAATTGAATAACATTTGAATTGAAGAATTTAAATAACAACTATTACCTACATTTCTTATACCTTTCATATATTAATATAATAAAAAAATTGATTTTATATGATTTAGAATTGATTTAATAATTATATAATGACAACAGTTTTGTTAAAATTAGTAGGTTATAATAAAGATAAAACTATTAAAATTAATAAAGATATTATTTCAATGCTTGATATAATAAATTATTTAACAGAGAATAATTTATTAATGAATGAAATATCTCAAATTATGTTTATTAATAATGGAAAAAATATAACGAACGATATTACAACCAATTTTAGTGGAACAGATGAATATCCATTAATTATTCATCTACTAACTAATAAATTTGAAATTAAAAATGAGATTATTAAGCACATATATAATGAGGATGCAAAACCAAAAATAGATATGGATATTGAGTTTGAAGAAATATCTATGGAAGAAACTGATAAAAATAATTTAAAATTAGTAGAATTATTTTCAGATAGTGATTTTGTATTTTTATTAAATATTATTAAAAACAAGCCAGAATTACTTAATAAAGTTTCTAATTATTTAACAAATGGAAATATTGTACATAATATCACTATAACAGAATTAAATGATGAATTCAAATATCAGAATGAATTACTAGAATTAATAGAGTTACTTAATAAAGTTAATAAAGAACTTAAAGAAGTTGAACTAAAATGCATACTTCAGCATTTTAAAGGTAACTTAAATTTATCACTTCGATATATTTTAAATAAATAATTTTTTTATATAATAATGCAAAATATAGATTTAATCATTCCAATGTTAAATTTTAAAACATTTATATTTATTATTAGTATTTCTTATGTTATTTATTATAAATGCTTTTATAGAAAAATTAAAAATATTACAATATATATATGAATACAGTAATGTATCGTAATAAGAACCAAAGGTTTATGGGAAAAATTGAATAATTATTATTAATTAAACATTACTTTACATATTAGTTAATGTCAAAATTTAAGACTACAGCTAATAATAAATTTAATAATAAGATTAATAATAAGATTAATAATCAAGATAATCGTGGTAATTGGGAGGCTGCGTTTTTCCAACGTGGTAAGGATCAAATTGATGAACAATGTGTTAAAACTGGTTGTCCAACAGGTAGTTTTAATCCATATGATATTCCAAATTTAATGAATCCTAAATTATCTCGTGAAGAAGAATTGTTAAATAAAAGAAATAATAAAGAAAAATTAAATAAAGCAGAAAATATGATAGTAGATATTTATATTGAAAAACAAGCAAAAAAGGTTGAACAAGATTTAGTTAAAATAGAATTACATGGTTTAAATGCTAAGCCTGAAACAGATGAGGGACGTGTTCGATTATTATTTAAAACTATTGATTATTATTTAACAAAGCCTTCAGATAATTCAAATGAAATGATTTATTATGCTTTTAATAAAATTAAAGAATTAAAAATATCTGAATTGCACAATATGTTTTATTATGCGTATATTAAAATGAAAGAAGATAAGAAAACAGAATATAAATATGGAGATTTAATTAAAAAACTAAATGAATTACCTATAGATGAAATACTTGATTATAAAAATTTAATTAAACAATTGAAAGAAATTGGTATGCCGGAAAAGTATTTAATTCAGTATGAAGTATTAATTAATAAAATTAATAATACTATTGAAGATTTAGATTGTATTGATTTACAATTTAATCGTTTTCATTCAAATATGCCACCATTAAATGAACGTGGTTTTGTTGAATTAGACCCATTTCAAAAAGAAGTTATTACAAATATTGATAATAATAATAGTATTATAGTTCAAGCTCCAACTTCAGCTGGTAAATCTATTTTAACTGGTTATCTTTATACCAAAACAAAGGTTACTAAAGATAATTCAAAAGATACATTGAAAGCAATTGTTGTTGTTCCAACTGACCCATTAGCATGGCAAATGGCTGCTTATATTGGAAAAATTACTGATAAAGATGTACCAATTGTTACTAGAACTTTTCAATCTGATATTACTCGTGATGGATTGATTAAAAAAATTAAAACAGTTGGTATTGTTGTTGGTACACCACAATATTTAGTTGATATTCTACCATTAATTGATATTAAATTTGATTGGGTGGTAGTTGATGAAATTCACATGATTGGAAAAGAAAGTTGTAAAGAAATGGAATTAATTATTAAAACTTATAATGATATTCCAATTATGGCTTTATCTGCGACAATTGGTAATACTGAAATGTTAAAAGAATGGTTTATTAAAATAGGACATGATAACATGACAATTATTAAATGTGAAAAGAGATTTTTCAATCTTCAGAAATTTTATTATGATAATAGTAAAACAGATGAGCCATTAATTCGAATTCATCCATTATCATCTGCATCATATGAAGATTTTAATACTGGTGCTATTTTAACAAAAACATTAAACCCTACACCACCTGATATTTGGGATTTAGCAATTAAATTAGATAAAATTCTTCCTGCTGAATTAAAAATCAGAAAATATTTCAAACAATCTGACCGTATAACTTTGGACCAATCAAATGAATATTTTATTAAATTACTTAATTGGTTAGTAGTAAATAATATTAAAAAGAAGAAGAATATTGAAGATATTATTAAATTATATACATTACAAGATGTAAATAATCAAATGATTGATCTTTATAATGTAGCAATGCATTTGAAGAAAAGTAATAAAACCCCATCTCTTATTTTTCAAACTGATTCTCATCTTTGCCTTGAATTAGTTCGTAAATTTAGTAAGAAAATTCGTGAGGAAGAAGAAAAAGCTCATCCTAATCTATTAGAACAGCGTTTGAAGGAACAGCACCGGATCCGCAATGAAGCAAAACGTGCTACTCAGAAAATGATTGTTGAAGATAAAAAAGGTGGAGGAAAGAAATCAGTAAATATTAATTTGGATAAAATTGGTGACAAGAAAATGACAAAATTAATGATGACTAATAATAATTTTGATGAAGTAAATGAGAAACCAGCTGATATTGCCATTTATGAACCCCATCCGGATTTTATTCTCAATAACAATCAGCAATTTAGTCAATATATGATTGACCAATGGGATAAGCAATTAAAAGCATTCTTCCCTCATAATGGTTCTGAATATCATTATATTATTGATTTGCTTTGGCGCGGTGTTGGTGTTTATTGCAAAGGTCTCCCTGACCCTTATCTTCATATTATTCAGAATTTGGCATGCGGTGGCAAATTAGGTCTGGTATTTAGCGATGACAGTTTAGTTTTTGGTGTTTCTATGCCATTCAGAACAACAGTTATTACACCAGATGAAAATATTAATAGCATGATGTATCATCAAATGGCTGGTCGTGCTGGTCGTCGTGGATTAGATAAAGAAGGTAATGTAGTACTTATTGGATATTCACCAGAAAAAATCATTGAATTGACTAGTAGTTGCATTCCAAATGTTGATGGATGTGATACTATGTTTTATGGTGCAAATTATGGTAAATATATGAGTAAAACCGAAGGTAAAACAGAAGGTAAAAATGAAGGTTCTGATTGGGATAATATTAAAAAGAACTTTTTGTTTGATAAAATTTCAAATGAAACAGCTTCTGAATTCTATGAAGGAATTGAAGAAAATATGCAAGATGCATGGAGTTTTGCAATTAATGACAATATATCATTTAATCATATGATGTGGCGTTTCAGACAATCAGATGATGGTTATCGAATTGCATTCCTCTTAAGTTTCATTAGAAAAATATATAAGCATAGTGATGCTAAAATTGAGAAAAATCAAATTGATATTGCTAAATTCTTATCAAATTATATTGAAATAGCTGAAACAAATAATAATAATATAAAGCTTGACTTAACTGAACAAGCTAATAAATTAAACATTAAAGAACATTTAGAAACATTAGGATTAGAAGTTATATCTGAAGATAAATCGTCAGATAAATCGTCAGATAAATATATTGATGGACGAGTATATGAATCAATTAGAATGAATAAATTATATGAAACAGATAATCGTAAAGAAAAAAGCCATTTACGTGAGAAATTATTAAATTTTGGCGAAAAAGTTCGTAATATTCAACATTATTTCTTCCATTGCGAGGAGACAACTATTACAAAATTATTAGGTAAATTATTAACTCGTATTTGGTGGATTTATCATAATAGCTCTCCAGTGATGGAACCTATTGACAGATATGAGTTACAAGAAGATATGTATTATCAAAATGATAATCAAAATGATGATCAAGATGATGATCAAGATGATGATCAAGATGATGATCAAGATGATGATCAAGATGATGATCAAGATGATGATCAAGAACAATAAAATATTATTTTAATCTAATAATATATTATATATAATAATTATATATAATATGTATTTATCTGGATCAGTTGGATATACATTATTAAAACATAAACATACTAATAAATATATTTTATTATTTGCAGATATTCATGATGGTGTTAGTTATTGCCATCAGGATTCTATGATGATTGATAATTTTTTATCAATAAAAGATAATAATGATATTTTATTAGAAGAAGCTGTCAGAGAAATGTTTGAATTAACAGACTTATGGCCAGGGGCAGAACATACACAAAGATTAAAGAAATTAAATAAAACAAATAATAAAATAAAACCTGTTGATATAAGACCTTTATTAATTAAATATTCATGGGAATTATTAGATACAACTCATAATAAAATTTATCATGATATGACTTTGGAAGAATATTTATCGTTGATTGATGATATATTTAATTATAAAAATACAAAATTAATGAGAAAATATTTTCTTCCAGAAGTTAAAAAATTAGATAAAGTTAATATAAAATTAAAAGAAATATTATTACAACATTTTGATGAAATGAGACAATTATATTTTGAATTTATTGAAGAAAATAAAAAAAATTTAGATAAACCAATGAGTGAACTTTATAAAAATAATAAAGATATGTTAGAAGAAATAAATGATATGACGAGTATGATTATGGAATGGTATATATTATTATTAATTCTTAATAGTAATACAAATTCTATATTACATTTAGGTTTAGCACATTCAAATAAAATACTCGATTTTTTATTAGAAGTTTATTCTTTCAATATAATTAAAAAGAGTGGAATTAATAAGATTAATGAAATAGATAGTGATAAACCAACTGCATGTTTAATGGTTCCTGATGATATTAATACTAAATTTTAGTAATAAATCTAAATAATAATCTAATATAATTTAATAATATGACATCTAAATTAGTATTTAATGATGAAGATTATAATTCACCAGATGGAATGATGACATCTATATGGGGGCCTCCTATGTGGCATATATTACATACAATAAGTTTTAATTATCCAGTTGAACCTACAAAAGAACAAAAAATAAATTATTATAATTTTTATAGTAATTTAGTAAATATATTACCATGTAGATATTGTAGAGAAAATTTATGTAATAATTTTAAAAAATTACCATTGAATAAAAGTGTATTTAAAAATAGAGATACCTTATCACGTTACATATATGCACTTCATGAAGAAGTTAATAAAATGTTAGGTAAAAAATCAAATTTAACTTATGAAATGGTTAGAGATAGATATGAACATTTTAGATCAAGATGTTTAAATGAAAATGAAATAAAAATTCAAAAAACCAATAAAGAGACTGGTTGTACAAAGTCTCTTTATGGGGTTAAGGGTAAATGTGTATTAAATATTGTTCCTAAAACTAAAAAAATAAAATCATTTAATATGGATAGTGAATGTAAAATTAAAAGAAAAAAAATTTAATTATCATCTTCTGTAATTAATTTATTAACTAATTTTATATATTCAACTTCGGCTTGATATTTGGAATAACCTTTATAATTATTCCAATTATTCCATTTAATATTTCCAGATATATCTAATATACTTGGTTTATTAGTATTATTATTTCCAATCGTTGCTTGTTTATATAAACCATATAAAATACCTAAAGTATTATTATCTGGTTTAGTTGATAATTGTTTAACTGCCTCTGCTGCTTGTAAGAATTGAGATGAATTTGACATTATATAATATTATAATATATTATTTCTTTATATTAATCACTTTCATAACCCATGTTGTTAATATTAATATCTTCTAATTGTTTATCAATTGCATTCATTTCATCAATTGTTAAATTATGAACCATTACATTTTCATTTTCAATAAAAACTTCATCTGAACTTTCTGTATCTTCTTCATTATCACGTGCTTGTTGTTGGGCTTGTTGTTGGACTTGGGCTCTTGAATGAGCTTGTTGTTGTGCTTGAGCTTGGGCTTGGGCTTGTTGTTGGGCTTGTTGTTGGGCTTGTTGTTGTGCTTGGGCTTGTTGTTGGGCTTGTAGTTGTGCTTGGGCTTGAGCTTGGGCTTGAGCTCTTGCTTGAGCTTGGGCTTGTTGTTGGGCTTGAGCTCTTGCTTGAGCTTCTTGTTGTGCTTGAGCTCTTGCGTGAGCTTCTTGTTGTGCTTGAGCTCTTGCGTGAGCTTCTTGTTGATGCGATGAAGCTTGTTTATTTAATATATTATTTGTATTAATTTGATTTATTTTAGCAAGTAATTCCTTCTCTTTCTTTTCTAATTGAGTTATTTTGTCCATATATTCCTGTTCTTTTTTATCAACCAATATAGGTCTTCCATTTTTATCTTTTTGAATATCTATATTTTCAAAACGTGTATCTTCTTTTACTGGATCTGTCTTATCTTTCACATGTTTTTTATTTTGTGATCTAAAATAAATAAATACTACAATACATAAAAGTATAGCAATTAAAGCCCATTTAAATTTAGGATGTTTTAATAAATTCAATACATAATTAAATATATTTTTTTTTGAAAAACTAGAATTTGTTTCACATTCTGATGTAGTATGGTCTGTAAATGTTGTTGTAGCATTACTATTTTCTGACGATGATGATACATATGATTCAACAATAGATTTACTTGCTTTTAAAGCTGAGGTAGAACTTGACATTAAAAAATATAATATTAAAAATAATAAAATTAAACTAACTATATATATTATAAATAATATATTATAAATATAGTTTATTATATTTATTAGGTTTCTACAGATAAATAATGAGTAGAAAAAGACAAAATGATAATTTTAATGATAATTTTTCGAATAAAAGACAAAATATAGTAGATTGGAATGAGATGATTTCTGCATCAAGTATTCGTAATTATCTTTTAAATGATCCATTAATTGATTGGTTAAAATATTATTCAATTGATAATATTAATGATATACCTGTTCCTGTTTCCAAAAGAAATTATAATATGAGTAATTTTAAGAAACAATCAAATAAATCAAATTTATTATCATTCAATAATTTTATAATGGACCAGGGTAATTTATTTGAAAAAATTGTATTTGATAAATTAAAAGAAGAATTTAAAAATAATACTATAGTTCAAGTATCATTTAATAATGAAGCTCAATCTTATCAAAAATATATTGAAACAATTAATTGTATGAAAGCAGGCGTAGATATAATTTATCAAGGTGTATTACATGATTATAAAAAGAAATTATACGGTGTTCCTGATTTATTAGTTCGTAGTGACAAATTTAATGAGATTTTTAATAAACAAATAATATATCCTCATTATAAATCAAAAATAAATTATCATTATGTTGTAGTTGATATTAAACATTCTACATTATATCTTAATAGTAATAAAACTTATATTAAGGATATTAATTCAATTCCTGCATACAAAGGACAAATATTAATTTATAATAAAATATTATCTGAATTTTTAGGTTATATTCCACAACATGGTTATATTATATCAAAAAAAATATTATATACCAAAAATAATATATCTTATAGTTCCGATAATTTTATGGAAAATATCGCAATTATAGATTATAAAGGTGTTGATAAAAATTACAATTATCTTACTAATAGAGCAATTGAATGGATAAGAATAATGAGAAGTGAAGGTCACAATTGGAGATTATTACCTGAACCATCAGTTTTAGAATTATATCCCAATATGAAAAATGATAAAGATGATGGTTATAGAAATTTAAAAGTAGAATTAGCAGAAAGAATAAATGAAATTACAAATCTTTGGTGGTGTAGTTATAAAAAAAGAGAGATAGCTCATTCTAAAAATATATTTAGTTGGATGGATAAAAAATTTAATGCTGAAATAGTTGATATTAAAGATGTAAAAATTGCAACAACGTTAAATAATATATTAAAAATTAATAGAAATAATAAAGAAATGATCAGAACATCAGAATTAATTAAGAATAATAATTGGAAATATACTGATAATAATATAATGGAATTTTATATAGATTTTGAAACAATAAATAGTAATATAGGACAATTAGATGTAATTGATAATAACAATATTATTTTTATGATAACAATTGGATGGGAAAATAATAATTCTTGGGAATATCAAACATTTATGATAAATAAAAATGATGATAATGAAGAATTAACTATGATAAATAATATGTGGGATTTTATTGATAATAAGATGTTAGAATTAAATAAGACTGATTATAAATTTATTCATTGGTCAAATGCGGAAATTACATTTTATAATAAATTTTTATCTAAACATCCATTTAATAATGTTAAAACATTTAAATCTTTTGATTTATATCAATTATTTTTAGATAATAATATTGTAATCAAAGGAGCATTAAATTTTTCATTAAAAACAATAGCAAATGCAATGCATAAAAATGGATTAATAAATACTTGCTGGGATAAAAATTCATCTTGTAATAATGGATTACAAGCAATGTTTTTAGCATATAATTTATATAAAAATAATGATTATGTTGATGAAAATAATAATATAATGAAAGAAATAATAAGATATAATATAATTGATTGTCAAGTAATGTGGGAAATATTGTCATATTTAAGGAATAATTATTAGAAATATTAATAATAAAATGGGATTTGATAAATTAATATCATTTTTTAATAAAAATTTTTCAAACATTGGAGAAGAATTATATGGAGTTCCTACTGCTGTTTCTAATCATATATATTTTGATATGAATTTTTTAATTTATAATTCAATACATGAATTAGAAGAAGAAATAAATAAAATAATTATGATAATATTTGGTGTTAGTTTCACTGACATTAATGTTATTAATTTAAAATTAAAAACAATCTTTGATAAATTTCATTGGACTAAAATAGATGGTGAAATGGATGAAATTTTAGATGGTGATAATTTGGAAGATATTATTTGTAACTTTAAAAAATTTATTGATGAAAATATAGTAGAATTATTAGGATGGCATTTATACAATAAGATTAATCATAATATTATTAATACTCATCCGATACAATTTATAAAAACGATTAATATATTTTTTGATGGGATACCTACTTATTCAAAAATAATAGAACAAAGACGTAGACGAGTTAAAAATTATTTAGAATCAATTAATAGAAAAAGTTTGTTTAAAGAATATTTTAATGATATAGTAAACTCAATCATTATAGAAGATGATATTACATATGATTATTTTGAATGGATAAACAATATGTATTCTTTTGATAAATCATTAGGTCCTTATTCACCTGTATTAATATATTTAAGTGAATTTATAAATAATAAAATGTCAGAAACTTATAAAAATATTAATATATATGTAAATAATAGTACAAACTATGGTGAATCTGATTTTAAAATATTTAAACATATTATAGATAATAATATTGATTGTTCAATAGCTGTTCATTCATGTGATTCTGATTTTATATTTTTAACAATATGGTTTCAGTTATTAGCAATAGTAAAATATAATGATATAAATATAATGTTTATCAATTATAATAATCAAGAAGAAAACTATAATAAAACAATATATTATGGTAAAAAAATAATAAATTTAATATTAGATAAATATTCAAATATAAATAATATTACGGAAGATGTTAGTATAAATATTATATTTGACTTATTATCATTATTATTATTATTTGGTAATGATATAATTCCACCATCTTATGAAGTAGGGCCTGAATTATCCATAAAACTTATATTCGAAAGTCATTATCAATTATATATAGAATCCGCATTTGTAATTAATTTAAATAACATTAATATAATAAATTTTATAAATTTAAGTAGATGGTTAGAAAATATTAAGAATAATAATTCATTTTCAATAATAATTTTAAATAGATTTTATAAAATGAATTACAATAATATAATATCATTAGTTGAAAAAAATAAAACACTTAATGAAATTGTTAACAATATAAAAGAAGAGGAGTTAATACCAATAAATAAAAGTTATTATATTGATGATAATTCATATCAAAATTTATATAATTATATTGTCTATAAGTCTGAAATTATGTTAGATACTAATATTAATAGAACAAATAAAATTTTTTATAGTCATATTAATAAGGCTACTGATGAATATGAAAATATAACAAAAAAATGTAATGTTGAAAAATATTTAACATTATATGTATCAATGTCACAGATATTTTTTTTTGATTTTAATCTATATACACCAAATAACATGACATATTATGATGATAATATAGCGCCATCTTTAGATATGATTATTCAATATATAAAAATGAATGATATAGAAAAATTACAAAAGCAAACATATAATAATTTAACCAAGAATATAAATAATACTTATTTTAATCCAATATCTCATCATTTATTTATAACTCCATATATTATAAATACTAATGTATTTAATGATTTAAGTATCAAATATGTTGAAAGTATGTGGAATGTATTAGATAAAAATATAAAAGGATTATGGTTAGATATAAATAATATTAATAATTTTAATTTGAAAACAATAGATCCTTACTTATTTATAAATTTATGCAATAATATGATTAAATTTTATCAAGATAATTTTATAGATAGATTTTTTACGAATTATAATAAATTATTAAAATATAAAATATAATAATGATGTACATATTGATTATTAGTGTAATACTAATATTACTAATTGTATTATATTTAAGAGAAAGAGAACATTTTAAAATTAATAATAATATTCCAAAAGTAATTTATTTATGCTATAAAACAAAAAATATAAATGACTATATTATTAAAAATATTAAAACAATATATCCAGAATATGAAATAAAATTATATGATAATAATGATTGTATTGATTTTTTACAAAAAGAATATGGATCTGAATATGTTGATTTATTTAATTATTTAAAAGATGGTCCAATTAAAGCTGATTTCTGGAGAATTTGTATATTATATAAATATGGCGGTATATATTTTGACTTGGATATAGAACATTTTTATAATTTAAATGAAATTATTGATGATGATACATTTTTTATGACTGTTAAAACTATATCAAAAAATAGAAAAAATAATTTAAATCCAGCAATTATTATTTCAAATAGTAATAATTATATTTTAAAAGAATGTATTGATAGATATTTGGAAAAATATAGAAATAAAGATCCTTATGGATATTGGGATTATTCAATAGTATATTTAATGACTTTTGTTATAAATAACCATTTTGATATAGATATTAAAGGAATAACTAAAGATGGTGCTTATTATGATAATAAAAATAATAAATATCAATTTCTAATTGAACATGTTCCTACTATTCCAACTGCATATTTTGAATATAATAATATAAAAATATGTAATGCAAGATATAAAAATTATGATAGATTTAATCATACCTTTTAAATATTATTATATATTATATTAATAATATATAATATATTAATGATATTAATTCCAGAAAATGAAGATAGAGTTTTTAAATATGGAATTTTACCTAATAAATTAAAGTATACAATTATTAGTGATGAAAAATCAGATAAATCAAGTGTAGTTATGAGTGTCAGAACTGGTTCATTATACGAACCATTGGAATATATGGGATTAGCTCATTTCTTAGAACATATGTTATTTATGGGAAGTAAAAAATATCAAAAAGAAGATTATTTTTTTGCTAAATTAAAGGAATTAGGTGGTTCATCTAATGCGTACACTGATAATTATCAAACAGTATATTATTTTGATATACTTAGTAATAATTTAGAAAAAATAATAGATATATTTTCCCGATTTTTTATAGACCCATTATTTAATATTAACAGTGTATCCAGAGAAATTAATGCAGTTAATTCTGAACATATGAAAAATTATAATAATGATTTTTGGATTATCAGACAATTTATTCTTAATATTGCCGAAAAAGATAATATAATTAATAGATTTTCAACAGGTAGTCATAAAACATTAGGTTCAGACATAAACAAAGTTAGAAACGCAATGATTGATTTTTATAATAAATATTATTGTGCTAATAATATGTGTTTAACAGTTCAAAGTAACAAACCTATAAAAGAAATAGAACAATTAATTAAAAATTATTTTTGTGATGTTAAAGAGAGGAAAAAAAACATAATTCACCCATTAGTTCCAATTAAAAAATATAAACAGTACAATAAAGAATATCAATTACAAACAGTTAGAAATATTGACTCAATAGTATATTTTTGGGAATTACCTGATTTTAATTATTTTAAGGATAATAGAATTATTGATGTTATAAATAATGCAATAAATTTAAATTGTAAAAAAAATTTAATAAATACATTAATTGAAACACAATTAGTATCAAATATTGAAACTTTCTATTTAGATATAGGTATATTTGTTTTATCAATAGATATTATGCCCACAAATAATATAATTAATTCAATTACTATAATAAATGATATGGTTAGATATTATTTTAACAATTTATTGAATAATTCTAAGAACAATTCTTGGGATGATATTTATGATTATAATATTAAATCATTTGAATTATTATATAATAATAGTGTTAAAGAAAATAATATGGATTTAGCAACTAATATTTCAAATAATATGCATTATTATGATGAAAATAATATTTATAAAGGAAATAAATTAGTAATTAAAAAAGAATTAGATAAATTATATGATATTTTAAAACTACTTGTATTTGATAAAGCCAATATAGTTTACTCAACAAATAAAAAATTATGTAATTCTGTTAAAAAAGATAAATATTATGATAAATATTATTGTTCTTTAAATAAATCATTTATACCAGAGACACAAAAAGAATATGATTATAATATATTAATTGATAAGAATGTATTTAAAATAAAACCAAAAAATATAAAACATTTGGATAAATATAATAAACCAAGAAAAGTAGCAGAAAGATTTTGGTATGGAGGTGTTTCTAAATTCAATGAACCTATTGTAATTGGTCAAGTAATAATAAACAATAATAAATATTTTAATAGTATTAAAAATATATTAGTAACATTAATATCAATTAATATAATTAATTACTATTTACAATTAGAATTTTGTAATGAAATAGATATTGGATATAAAACTGATTTAACTATGTCCAATAGTTTAGGTATAATTATTATTAATATGGTTGGTTTTAATGATAAATACATTGATTTTTTTAATAAAGTATTAGATAAAATGAAATCTATTAATCCATCAGCTAATATTATTAAAAATTATATAGACAGCTGTAATGAAAGTATAGAGAATATTAAAAAATGGTCTCCATGGGAATTAAATTCTCATTTGTTATCAATAATGATAAATAAATATTCTTATTATTATAAGGATGAATTAATTGAAATAAAAAATATTACACCAAATATGATTATAAAAAGGATTAATAATATAATTAATCTAAATCAACCAGTAACTACAGTTATTTATGGTAATATAAAAATATCTTCTAATGAATTAAACAAATTTCAAACATATAAAAAGAATTTAAATATGGTAATTAATGAAAAACCATCACTAAAATTACCATATAATATAACAATTAAACATCCAAATAAAGACGAACTAAATAGTTGCATTTCATTTATTTTTCCATTAAAATATACTCATGAAAATCATATATTGTCGGCTAAATTATTATTATTAAATACAATTATGGAAAGACCTGCTTTTGATGAATTAAGAACTAAACATCAATTAGGATATTTAGTTGCATGCAAATTAAGATTAGATAAGGTATCTTATATTAAATTATCAGTTCAATCAACTGAAAATATAAAGAGAGTAGAACATTTAATGAATGAATTTATAAATAAGACTATGGAAAATATATTAAATAATATTACAGGAGATGAATTTAAAACACTCAAACAATCAGTTTTTGATAATTTATTAGAAAAAGATACAAATTTATTTGAAATGAGTTCTCATTATATAAATGAAATATTAATACAAGAATATGTTTTTGATAGACCTGAACAAATAGCAAATAAAATTAAACATATTTCATTAAATGATATTAAAGAATTATATCATTCAATAATTAATAAAAAAACTGTAATTAAAATACTTAATTAAATTTATAAATTAGATTTATAAATTAGTTGGGGTATTTGTTAAGGGAGCCATTGGTGATGTGTCAGATAATGATATTGAGAATGCGGCAAGACTACCACCTGATTGATGTTGTGTCATGTAGAGATAAACAGCAACACCTGAAAGAATAATTATAGCAATGATAATTGCTAATTTAAGTTTATTTGCCATAATTGTTTCAACTAAATCAAAGTGTTCTTTATTATTACGAGCATTTTTAGAATTTGCCATATATAATTTATTATAGATTTTTTTTTAATAATTAAATTTTTTTAAACTATATTATTTTAAACTAATATTATGACTTTTAATATTGTGAACTACGGTTAATATTTACATACCAACTGTATATTCATCTAAATTTCCCCTGATGAACCCAGGTGGAGCTAATATAAATTCTCTCATTTCATCATTGTTTGATGAAAATGGTTTAGCAATTACAACATAAATTAAAATTAAAATAATTAAAACAATTAATATATAGATCCAATGTGTTGATATAAAAGAATTTATATCAAAAGTTTCTATATTTTTTTTCTTATACTCTTTTTTTGGTTCAACTTTTTGTTCTAGATTTTCTTTTGATTTATTATTACACGCACAGCCCATTATAAATAATTAGATTTTATTTACAATTTAATGGTTCGTCATTTTTATATACGTTTCTTTTATAAAACAAATTGCAATCAATTGCATTTTCTTTTAATAATTTTTCAAATTTATCAATTAATGCTTGTTTTTTCTTAGCTACAGACCATACATATTCATCAATTGATTTTTCTCCTGGATATGTTGATAAATATAAAAATACTTCAACTTGTCTTCTATCTCTTGGCATATCTTTATGAGAACAAAATCTCACAGCTCTTCCTATAATCTGTAACATTCTGCTCATATTCCAATAAGGTTCTAATATATGAACCTGACTTACTCTTAATAATGATACACCTTCTTTAATAGATGGTGAGCCAAGCATAATTTTTATTTTAGAACCATCTGCATTTTCTTTTTTATTAAATATATATTTAATTTCTTCTTTGACATGATGATGTTCATCACCTGACCATATAGCATAACGTTTTCTACCTGGGCCAAAATTATTATAATTTTTATATCCATGATATTCTAAATATTGAACCATTGAACGTATACCACCTAAATCTTTGAAATTACTATAAACAAATGTAGGACCTTCTGCTTTATTTATTTTATTTAATATTTTATAAAATTTCTTTGAATATTTTGTAATATTATTTTTTTTCAAATTGCTTCCACTAAAAGATGCAAAACCTTTTTCACCAATTTTTTTATTTGGAAATGCTATATTACTAATCATACGTGGTCCTAATAAAAAATTTGTTGGTAATTTTAATATATCATTGGCCATAAATCCGCCTTTTACTTCTTCATCCATAATTGTTCTATATGATTTATATTGAAATGGTTCCATTTTACATCTAACTACTGTAAAAATAGTTTTTGGAAAACTTTGTGGTTGTGCTCCTCTATAATATGATATTTTATTTTTTAAAAAAGATGAGAATTTATCTGCATTAGTTATATCATAATCAGTACCATTTTCAGTAGTGATTGGTTTTAAAAATGTAGAATTAAATTCAGAACCAACTGGCATTTCTTTGTCTTTCAATAAATTGAGAGTTAATGCAATTTCATCTGGTTTATCGAACATTGGTGTTGCTGATAATAAAATAATACGTGTTCTAGGATCAGATTTATCAACTACTTTTTTTAAATTTTTATAAAAAGGTCCATTTTCTGAAATCATATTTTGAATTTCATCAATAATTAATAAAGTGTTTTTTAATTTAATTTTATTAGTTTCACATAATTCAACAAATTTATGATAACTATAAATTGTATAATATTTATTAATTCTTTCATCTGTTTGTTTAATAATTTGTTTATATAAATCATCTTTTGGAGATAATTCTTTTAGATCAGCCCTTTCCTCTTTTGTCATATAACCACCGCATTCACTTCTAAGTTCATCCTTAAAATTACCAATAAGTGCTGCAGGTAAAACAACAACAATATCCATTTTAGATTTAAATTCTTCAGCAATAGTTATAGCAGTGCATGTTTTACCTGCACCAATCTTATGATATATTAATAAACCTTTTCCCGAAGAGGAGCTTTTAAAATAATCACGTAAAAATAATTGTTGTGGTTGGAGTTTAAAACTAGCTGGTTTACATATTTCTTCCATTTTTTCGTCACTCATTTTAAGTTTATATTTTTTAAATTTTTCAGTAATTTTATCACTTGACATTAATTATATATAACTAGAAAAAAGTTGATTTATAAAAAGATATTTATTATAATATTAATAGTATGAACTCAAATTATAATAATATTATATCTAATATTATTAATTTACAAATTATTCAAACTAAAACATATTTATTAGAAAATTATGATAAAATTATCAATTTGTCAATAGATAATGTATCTGATATTATGGTATGTTATATTGATAGAATTAATCACGACATAACAATTAAAACAAATAATTATAAAAAAATAAATACATTTGAATATTATGATATAATTTATAAATTTTTACCATATGTAAATAATAATATTCAAAATAAAATAATAATTAATATTTCAAAATGTATGTATGGTCTTAAAATATTAAATAAAATACCAAATGTTAATAATTATATATTAAATAACATAAATGAGATTATAAATACATGCGCAAGTTCATGGACTTTCCCTGTTTTTTTGTATTATTTAGATTTAATAAAAGAAATCCAAATTTCATATTTGGATGATTTTATAGCAGATTGTTTTTTAAATTCAGATGATAGAATTTATAAATTTGTTATAGATAATAATAATAATTTAAAATTAATAAATTATAATGAAAAATTAATTAATAAAATAATATTAAACATATTTTTATTAAATAGTAATATTAAATATACATTAAGAAGACTAAAATATTTAAATAGTTTATTTCCAAATCTTGGTGAAAAACATTTTAATATTATTATTGATAGGTTTAATGGAGATTTAAATGCCTTTGATAAAATAATAAAGTATTATTATAATCAACCATTTACTAGTAGTAATATAAATAAATTAATGGAATGTATTTATTATTCTAGTAATATTAATGAAAAAATAAATTATTACTATAGTTTATTAAAAACAACAACTGAAAAAAATAAATTTATTATTAGTTCATTATTTATAAATGGCACTGCAAATAAAATATCTATAATAGATGGTAAAAATGATTTTAATAATCTAAGTGACTTTATTAAAGCCCATCTAGATAATATATTATTTGAGCATAATACTGTATCATATTTTAAATTTAATATTAGTGAATTTAAAGATTTTATAAACAATATTGGTTTTAGTAATGTAAGTTCATGTTTGATTATTAATGAATCTTTCTATGTTCAAAAATCTGGAATATTCTTTTTACTTCCATTACTTGTAGCACATGGATATAATGGATTATTTTTTAATAAAACAAGATATTATATTAATAGGTTCATTAAAAATATTAGATTGAAAAAACAAATTATACATAAATTAAAATTATATCCAATTATTAATGAATTAAAGTCATTAAATAATAAATCAATTGTTTTTAATAAATTACGTAATAATAAAAAACAATTATTTAATACAATCCCACCATATCATTTATATCCAGGACAATTAAATTCTATAAATAATGGTTGTTTATTAAAAGAAAAAGCTGATGGAATTTTAGTATATAATATTCCTAATGATGTTAATCCTATTTTCCCATTTAAAAATAAATTAAAAGCTGAATTTATTGAAGATTTAGATTTATATTTAGTATTTGATATTGATGAAGAAAAATCTATTGAAGATAGACATTTATTAATTCATAATAAGCATAAATATGGACAAACATCTATACCTATAATTAATAATGAAGATGATATGATATATAATATTAATATGGAAAGAGATAAATTAAAATCATTTTTAAAGGAACCATATAATAATTATAGATGGTACCCAAAACCAGCATGGAAAATAGTTAATATAGATAATTTTATAGTTCCATTTATTGATATTATTAATATGAAACCTATTTCTAATTGGATAATAAATAATGATAATGATAATTATAATAATGATGGTTTGATTTTAACACCATTAAATGGGGATAGAGAAATTAAAATAAAGCCAAAGAATTTATATACAATTGATTTGTTATATTTAGATAATAAATGGTTAGATAGAGATGGTTATGAATGGGATATTATAATCAAAAATGATGTAGCAATTGAAGATTATAATAATACTATTTGGCGATGTTATCCAAATGATAATAAATTTGAGGCAAAAGAAATTAGATATGATAAAACTAAACCAAACACACATGATATAGTTTCAACTATCATTGATTTGTATAAAATGGACTATAAACATGAGTATCCTAGAATATATAATATAAATTATAATCATAATAATTCAAATTGGAAAAATATAATAGATGATAATAATAAAATATTAAAAATGATGCTTAATAAAATATCAAATCTTATTAATATTATTAATGTTTTAGATTGCGGTTGTGGTTCTGGTAGAACAATCAAATATATAAATAAATTTGATAAATATTTTGGCATTGATATTGATTATAATATGCTAGGGAGTGGAATTAATAATTATAATATTAATACTAATATTAATTTTATGTATTGTGATTTGAATAAAGAATGGCCTAAAATAATATCAAATAAAAAGTTTAATCTGGTTATTTGTCTTAGTAGTATAATGCATTTTATGACAGATACTTTTTGGGCTAATTTAAATAGTGTAACTGATAAATCTACCAAAATGTTAATAAATATAGTCGATGTTCCTAATAATTTTATATATCAATTTAATGAAAATGAATATTTTATTGAGAGAAAAGAACAAAGAATAATTTATAAATTTCCAATTCATAATTCAATCATGGAAGAGAATTATGTTGATATAAATATAATAAATAAATATGGTTGGAATATTATAGAAACATTCAAACCAGATTATAATAATTTAACAAAATATTATCGTTGGTATATTTTATGTAGAAATTAATTAAAATTAATGGATGCATATTCAGAACCTTCATATGGTTCTATTCTATCAAAAAGACTTGCTTTAAGACTTACGTCAGTAAGATTTGTATTATTTGAAGGTATTTCTTTTATACTATTATTATCAATCATTTTTATTTTATTAATTAAGTCTGCTTTCTTTTTCTTCTTCTTTTTCTCTATTTTATCATCAGAATTTTGTTCATCATCAGAATTTTGAACATCGTCACTATTCTTATGATAAAAAGTATCTAATTGATTATTATTTAAATTATTTATTCCTTCTTTAATTAATTCAGTTAATTTAATTCCAATTAATTTATATCTTTTTGCTTTATTAATTGAATAGTTAATTAAATTTTTAGAAACAATATCATTTATAGTAAGATAATCATTAAGATGATTTAAAATAAGGTTACATACAACTAAAGCTTCTTCTTCACTATTTGTTTTTAATATTAAATAATTATTATCAATATCTATATCAATTAATTCATTTTTAATAATTGGTAATGATTTCCAAATCATTATTTTATCAATATAATTTTCTAATTTATTAATTTTAATATAATATTTATTTATGTGAGTAAAATATTGAATTTTATTCCATGGATTAGGTATATCAAATTCAATTTCATCTTCATCTTTATCATTATCATTAGAACTTTTTTGTTCAAATGTTTCATTTTCATATTTAAATCTAATAGAGAACGTAAAGTATAAATCAATACATAATATAATAATAATTATTAAAATAGGTATATATATCATTATTTCAGTAGAGATTTAATTTTATAAAATATCATAAAATATCATAAAATTAAAATCATATCGTTAGAAATATTATTATTTATATAATTATTTTAATATTTAAAAAATGGCATTTGATGAAATAGAATTAATGGAAAAAATTCAAAAATTTAATTTTGCCGAACAAATGAGATTTATATCTTCGCCATTTAATACGCTTTTTTTTATAATTATGATTATAGTTTTATATATTTATAAAGTATTAAATTTAAATGATGTTATTTTTGTAGCAAAAGGCTGTATTATCAATAGTGCTTTAAAATATTTATTTAAAAGAATTAGACCTTATTATGCAAGTAATAAAATTAAAAATTATTCAGGAAAAGAACATAAAGTAGGTACAGAACATTATTCTTTTCCGAGTGGGCATACATACGCTGCAACATTTTTTTCATTAGTAATGTTAAATAAATATCCAACTGAATTTATATTTAATATAATTGCTATTTTAGTTGGTTTCAGTAGAGTATTTTTAGGAGTTCATTATCCTACTGATATTATTGGTGGTATGGTGTTTGGGTTTGTTTTTTTCCAATTATTAAAATAATAATTATTCAGAACGTCTAACATTATCAATAAAAATATTTTTAAATATGTCTCCTCTTTCGAATGAAGAAATATGTTTAAGTGTTGGTATATCTTCAATATGATATCCATTTTTATTTAAATATGGGATTATATTAAATGTAAAATAATTTTTATTAAATATATTATCAAATTTAGAATTCATCCATTCTTCTAATCTATTATATAAATGAAAATATTTTTCAACAATTAGAATATAAAAATCTTTCCATTTAATATCATTTATTTCCTTTGATACTTTATTAATAATATCTAATGGTACATTTTCTTTTCCAATATTATCTAATTTCCAAAAACCATATTCATATTTATAATATTTAATATCATTCTTATAACCTTCAGTTTTATTCTTTTTATAATATTGATAAATTGTATCGCAATATAATTTTGTTGATAAATATTCTTTATTTTCATTATAATTAGCTTCAAATTCTGTAAAATTCTTATAATCAAACATTATATTTACATTTTTATATTTAAATATTCTACCTATTTGTGATATAAAATCTAAATCATTATCTTCAATGAATTCATCATAATAACAAATAGTTCTTTGATAATTAACAAACATTTGTTCACCCATTTCAATTGCAAGTATTGGATATCCATCTTTATATTTATAAATAATTAATCCATCCTTTGTCTTATTTTTATACATATGAGAATATGAACCAGTGCTATCAAACCATTGAGCTATAAATACTTTATCATTATATCTAAATTGTCCAAAATTATCACAATTTTCTAAAAATATTTTAAATAATCCGATTCTATCATTAGTGCCATCAATATTAATATTTTCAATATCAATAGAAGGAATTTTATAATCTGGAATTACATTAAGTTTATCTAATTCAGAAATATCATTTGTTCCAACTAAATCAAATTCATATTTCTTTTTAATTAATTTTTCGAATTTTTCATTTGTATGATAATAATAAGATTTTTCATCCTTTGCTTTTAATTTTAATTTACTAAATGGTTTAATTAAAAATTCTTCTTCTTTTGGAAACATGCTAAAATTTTCAATTAATAAACCAACACCTTTCATTTTTTCAGGTATATTAATTTTAATTAAAACTAAACCAAAATCCATTTTAATACCAGGTGAATAAAAAGGATCTCTAGTTGTTGATGTAAAACCTCTATCAATAAATATATCACCTATTTTAAGATTTCTAAGGAATTCATCATCCCATACAAATCTATAAAAATAATAATCATTTGGTAGTTCAGCTTTATTTATAGTAGTAATAATTTTATTTAAACCATCATATAAATATTGATTAATTGGTAATTTTTCTCTTAATATTTTATTAAATAAATAACTACCTGTCATTGAATAAAAATTAATCCAACTAATACATTTATTTTTAATTATTATATCCATATGATTTAAAATGGTATCATAACCAATATCATTCTTTGAAACTAATTTACAAATATCATAATGTAACTTTTTGTCTACAAGATTGCTTGGCTCTAATTTATCAATTAATTTATTATTCATACCTAACTTAATTAACTCTATTTTGGTATAATATGGATTTAAATGAAATGCATAAGGATGAAAACTATTTCTTTTACATATTGATATAGATAAACCAAATTCAGGAGCATATCTATATAATGTTTCATAAGATGTTTTCTCTAAGGTATCTAAATCATAATTATCAATTATAGCTAATATATTTTCATATTTATTAATTAATGCTTCATCAGATGTTTTGTTCTTTTTATTAATTATCCATTGTTTTATTTCATCTGTAATAAATCTATAGTGACAATTTACTAATCTATAATATAGTTTCAAACTATTAATAGGATAAATATTATCACTAAAAATATCATACATAGGAATATATTCTGAATATAAAGACAATGCAATTTTATCTTTACTATTTTTTAATTCTATTTTCCTATTAAATATTTTTTGTATCATATCAAAATTTATTTTCATTATTATTATTTAGTAGAAATAATAATAATAATAACATCTAATTATTCAATAACTGTCACCTCATCATTTGTATTTTGTGAAATTATATTTAAATCATTATTTATATGAATATTTAAATCATCGCCTTTAAAGTTTTCTAATTTTCTATTAATAAATGTGTCTTTATTCATAAATATATTATAACAAACTACTAAAATAATTAACCCAATAATAATATACTGAATTTCCATTATTAAATCATTTTAGAAAAATAATTTATAAAAATATTAATTTTTTCTATATTTATAAAATTTTATATTATCATAACTATTATTTAAATTTGAAATATGTTTATTATGATCAATAACTATATTAACACCTCCAAAATTATCATGTTCATTATATATTTTTTTATTAAATTGAATATTATTATTTTTATAAAATATAAAACTTTTAAATAATTCAATTAATTCATTATTATTATATATTAATAAAATATTATATAAATCAACTATATTACTACAAATATTATTATAATTATCTTTACATAAATCTGCAATATATTCTATAGATTTATTACTATTCATTATTTTTTGAATATTAGGCAAATGTTCCTTAAATAATATCATAAATTTTTCAAATTTAATACAATCAATTAATGATATACTACAATGAACACCTTCAGAAGCAGAACGTTCTAAATATTCTAGACATGATATTTGTAATTTTTTATAAAAATCTAAATTATTATCAAATATAATTGGTAGATATTTGGAATTTATATCTTGAATATATTCAAAAGATTGATGGGCTATTATATATTTTGTATGATTATAAAATTCATATAACATTTCAATTGAAGATGTATAACATGCATCAAAACATATTAAATCAAATTGTAATTTATGCTTATTAAATATTTTATGAATTATATTAAATGAAATAATATGTTCTCCATCTTTGGCTAAATACCATGTATTACCATGTCCACTGAATATAAATACTGAATTTAAATTTTTATATTTATTTTTAACATCATTAGTTTTTGTAATAAATTCATCAAATTTTTCTTCAGTAAAAAATAAAGTACTATCAAATTCACTAATATCATAATATCCTTCTTCTATATGAATAATAAAACTTTTTTCAGTTGTATAAACCATAATATCAAAAATACAATTACTATCATTTGTTGCTAATAATATTTTAAAAATTGAATTGTAACATTGTAGTTCAATATTTTCATCAGGAAATATGAAATTTATAAAGTGAGTTTTATTCAATGGTTTTTCCTTTTTTTTTAATACATTTATAAATTCTCTTCTAATATCATTTAAAAATAAATCACATTTCTCATGATTATTTTCATTAATAAAAATTTTTTGAAATTCATCTAATTTTATATTATTATTTGGATATATTTGATTTACAATATTTATAAATTTTTCATTAATTTTTAATTTCATTATTATAATATATATAATTAATTCTAAAGAATATTCTCATGAATATTAATATGATTTTTTTTTATTTATTAATTATTTTAATCATTGGAATAATTTTATTACCACATAATAATCAAGAAAACATTATTGTTAGTACAATTAAAGAAAAAGTACTAGCAAAAACAGATGATTTAAGTAAATATTTAATATTACATTAATTTTTATCCTTATCCATTATATCAACATTTAATATTAAATTATCAAATGCTGTTTTGTCAATCGCTTTTAGAAAATATTCTGCTTCATCTTTAAAATAAAAATCAATATAACATGTTGTATTATCATAATTATTAAGATTAATACGACCAATTCTTCCCCATTCACTAACTAATTCATTTAATTCTGGTACAGTTATATCTTGAGGTAAATTTGATATTCTAACTGTAACAATTTTTCTTTTATCTATTTTATCACTATAATTATGTTTATGATTATTATCGCGAGTAGTTTCTTCCTTTTTTGGTGCAATTGGTGCAAATTTATTATCTAAAATTTTTGTTAAATCTTGTGTTTCTTTACCACATTTTAATGTAACATGCGGTCCTCCACATTTTCTGCATTTAATTAAAGACATTATATATTAATATTATGCTTTATTTAAATGATTTTAAACTATTAAAAAATTGTATATATACAACAGAATTTTTTACAATAAAAATTAAATTAGACATAAATAAAATTATGAATAATATTGTTCTCAAATTTGTAATTTGTATAATTGTTATTAAATATAAAC
>JACCDL010176235.1_pt1 | contig 41345 bp, 46 predicted proteins | sample 7441931 | NCBI WGS metagenome assembly JACCDL01 (sample SAMN15323437, study PRJNA562643) | freshwater metagenome | isolation source: river surface water | place: USA:Blue River Watershed | collected 2017-08-16
CCTAAGAATTTTGGTGGTAAGTCAACCGCATCCGTTGATTTACTTATGTTTTTATTTTTCAACTCAACAACCAAAACCAAAACAATCGGTGAGGTTTTTAATAAGTTCACCGATAAAGATGATGTAGTTGTTAGAGGTGAAATAACGATTGATGGTGATGATTATGTAATTGAAAGAAAAGTATCAAGAAAGAAAACAAAATCAGGGGAATATAATGTAACAAACAAACTTGAGTTCTATAAAAAGAATATCGATGGTACAATTGAAAACTTAACAGGAGAACAAAGAAGAGAAACTGAAAGTTTCATTTCTTCAGCAATTGGTACTGAGGAAGATTTCCTTACAACCATTATGACAACTGGTAATAATTTGGAACAATTAATCGAATCCAAACCGACAGCCAGGGGTCAAATACTTGTTAAATTTTTAGGGTTAGAAAGTTTAAAAGTAAAGGAAGATGTTGCAAAAGAAATGTATAATGAATGGTCTCGAAATTTAATTTCGAATACCAATAATATAACACAATTAGAAATTGACAATACTAACCATAGGGATAGTATTACAAACTCGGAAAATGAAATTGAAAGGTTGGAATCGGAATTAAAAACCGTTGAAAAAAACCTTAAGTTAATGGAGAAGAAAAGGGATGAAACATTAGGTTCGAGAAATAATGATATCGACCAAGAGTTAATCAAAACAAATCCAATCTTCCTACAAAAAGAAATTGATGATTTAATTAAACAACAGGATAATAGTAAAGTAAATGCTGAATCGGTTGACGTTAAAGAACCTTCAAAATATTACGATGAAGATGAACATAACGAATTAAATAACCTCATCAATAAAATAAGAGGTGATTTATTCATATCACAAAAAGATATCGAGAGTAAAGAAAAATTAATAAAACAATTTGAAGAGGGCTCTATTTGTCCAACATGTAATCGACCGTTAGAAGATGTAGACCATACCGATGAAATTGAAAAAATAAAAAAAGAGATTGAGGACCTTGAAAAGAAGATTTCAGAATTAAAATCTAAAATTGAAAATAAAGAAGAGGAAGTCCGTTCTTTCACACAATTAAAGACTGAATTTGATACGTATGAAAAAAACAAACTTCGTAAGGCTCGTTATGAATTAGAGGTAGAACAAAAACAATTAGAAATTGATTTAAAACAAAATAAATTAAACAATTACGAAAGTAATAAGAAAAAATTAGAAGAGAATCAAAAGATTGACGCCGAAATTATTGCACTCAGAGCTAAGATTGAGACAGCAAATGCAGATATAAAACAATCCAACACATTCATCGAAAGACATAGAAATAACATCGTCACAATGAATGGTAAAATTTCAGTCAATAATGATTTAATTAAAAAAATTAAAGTTGAGGAAGAATTATCGGCCGTTTTTAAAGTTTATCTAACAATCTATGGTAAAAACGGTATTTCTAAAATCATAATGAAAAACATGATACCATTATTAAATCATGAGTTATATAGATTATTGGTTGATAGTTGTCATTTTATATTAGAACTAAATGTTAACGATAAGAATGAAGTTGAGTTTATAATGATTGATACGGAAACCAGAGTGGTGAAACCATTAAATTCAGGTTCAGGATATGAAAGAACAATATCATCATTGGCATTACGAAGTGTTTTAACTAAAATCTCCTCACTTCCAAAACCAAATATCGTGGTGATGGATGAAGTATTCGGTAAGATTGCCGATGAAAATTTAGAAATGGTGGGAGAATTCTTCAAAAAGATAAAAGACTATTTTGAACATATATTAGTAATTTCTCATAACCCATTGGTACGTAATTGGTCAGACAATATTATTATGATTAAAAAAGAGGAAAATGTGTCATCAATTGATTTTGTAACAACAAAAATTTCTTGATTTAAATAAAAAATTATATATTTGTAAAACATTAAAAACTTATTATATGACCCCAAGAGATTATAAAGATTTTGGTTTATTTGCCAAAGACAGAGGTATTAGTTCATTAGGGATGGATTATTACAACAAAAGGATTGAAAGTAGTTTAACCCCATATATCTTGGAGGAAAGACAATTAAATGTAACTGCTATGGATGTATTCTCACGTTTAATGATGGAGAGAATTATTTGGGTTGCGGGTGAAGTAAATGACCACATGTCAACCATCGTACAGGCTCAATTAATGTTTTTGGACAGTATTGACCATAATGACATTACAATGCACGTTGATAGCCCTGGCGGGTCTGTTAAGTCGGGTTTATCTATGGTAGATGTGATGGAGTATATTAATTCTGATATTCGTACTATAAACACAGGAATGGCGGCGTCTATGGGTTCGGTTTTACTTGGTGCAGGTACTAAAGGTAAACGAGGTTCTTTAAGATTTTCACGTACCATGTTACACCAATCATCAGGAGGTGCTGGTGGTAACATTCAAGATGCTCGTATCACAATGATAGAGTGGGAGAAGATTAACGACACATTATTTGAACTATTGGGTGGATATTGTGGTAAAGACGCTGAAACCGTAAAAAATGATGCAAGTCGAGACTTATGGTTAGGTGCTGAAGAAGCGTTAGAATATGGTATTATTGACGAAATTGTTAAGAAAAAAAAGTAATAATTGGACATAAGTAACATAAAAGAGAGGGGACTATTGGTCCCCTTCTCTATTTTAAAATATTTATAAATTAAAGTTCAATATGAAAATAAACAAACAAGACATTTTACTCGTTATTATCGTCATTTTGGCTGGATATTCAATATTCCAAATGAATGGAATCAAAACTGATGTTTCAGCTTATAACGCCAAAATAGACTCAATTCAAAATGAAATAGACTCTATTGAAGTGGTAAATGAAAAAATAACTGAGAAAATCACCACAATCGATGGTGACATTAACAATATCGACGGGGATATTGAAAAAGTGACAAAAAACATAACAATTATTAAAAATCAAACAAATGAAAAAATTGATTCTGTTAACAACTTTAACTTTTCTGACCTTGAAAAGTTTTTCACAGAACGTTACAAAGACCAACATTGATACTCTTGTGGCATTAAAGGTTCCTGTGGCAAAATTGGTCATTAAAGACTTAATTAAAGGTGATGGTGCACAACTTGAAATTGCTGACCTTAACAAAACAATATTATTAAAAGACGAACAAATAACATTGTTTAAACAAAAGGACACACTAAAGGACCAAAAAATAAATAATTTGGAACTTATAATTTCAAAAAAAGATGAACAATTTTCACTTGAAAGACAAAAATCCGAAAGTTTATTAAAAGAACTAAAAGGACAGAGAAGAAAAACGTTCCTATATAAAGTTGGTTCATTTGTTGGTATTATAGCAACATCTGCTCTTTTATTAAAGTAATGAAGAAAATTTTTGAAATAAGAAACATTATAATTGTAATTCTTATTATACTTTTAGGACTATCAATTATTAACCCAAAGGGAATATTACCTAACAGAGTTAAGTATGAAACTGTAAAAGATTCGATACCATATCCTGTACATGACACTATTCCTTTTGAGGTTGAAGTTGAGGTACCAGTAGAAGTCGAGGTACCGGTAGAAGTTGAAAAATTAGTGAATGTACCTGTTTATCAAAATGTGGATACTTTAGGTATACTGAAAGTTTTCTATGAAAAAAACAACTTAAAAGAGACACTAACACTACCAAATAATATAGGTACATTAGTGGTGAATGAAGTTATTAGTGAAAACAAAGTACTTTCAAGAACCTATAGTGATATTAAAGTTAAAAAACAGGTAGTTTTAGATACGTTAAGAATCCCTGAACCACCAAAACCCTTGTTATATTTCGGTATCGATGCCAATTTTGATAAAAGAAATTTTATGAGTAATTTAGGTGTTGGACTTATGTATAAAACTAAAACTGAAAAAATATATAAGTTAGGTGTTGGTGTTAACAATACTGTTATTAATGACAATAGTGGAATACTTACACCATATTTAGGAGGTGGGGTATATTGGAAAATTAACTTAAAAAAGAAATAAAACACATGGTGAGTTACATGTTATTCATTTATGGTTTATTCGAAGACCATGAAGAAATTGAGTTTTTTTGTATGGAGATTTTAACAGAAATCCCCTCAATTAAAGCTTTAAGATATGTTATCGAAAACGACTCATCAAATAATATAATCGTTATATTTGATTCAGAATCTGAACATAGTGTCATTGCACAAGATTTGGTATCAGTTATGGTTTTGGACACAATAAAGTTCTATTTTTTATTCCCAATGGACAAAATTGTGACCGCACACTTACCCGAAAAGTTAAAAGACTTTATTTTTAAACCTGTAACTGAAAACATGTCAGTTAAAATTGAATACCTAAAACAACCGGTAAGGTTTGATTTAGATGAGGTTTTAGAGAAAATTGAAAAGTTAGGATTGGACAGTTTAAGTGAAGATGAAAAAAATTTCCTTGATGGTTTTAAATAATCAAAAATTTTTTGTATCTTTATACTGTAACAAACACCCTAAACTTTTTCACAATGAAAAAATCAATCATCATTAGTACGGAAGAGATACAACAGTATATCAAAGATATCCGTAAGATTCCTGTTATTAGTCACGAAAGACAAGAGGAAATTTTCAAAGAACTTGAAAGAAAAGAAATTACCTTAAAGGAAAAGAATAAGTTATTTGACGAACTTATTGTTGGTAATTTAAGATTTGTAATTTCTGTTGCAAAAATGTATCAAAACCAAGGTTTAGATATTATGGATTTAATTTCGGAAGGTAATATTGGTTTAATTCGTGCTGCGGAGAAATTCGACCCAACAACCGGAAATAAATTCATATCATACGCAGTTTGGTGGATTAGACAATCAATCATGGCTTCGTTAAATGATAACGCAAGAACTATTAGAATACCCTCAAATCTTGTTCAAGAAGCACAGAAAGCAAAAAGAAAAGAAGAAGTATCTGAAGAAGATTCGTACTTATACAAAAAAGAAGATGACGTTGTAGGTCAAAATTTACCGTATTGTGTTGGATTATTTAGTGAAATAAATGAAGAAGGGGACCAATTAATTGATTTAATACCTAATAGAAATGCGGATAGCCCTGAGGAATTTATAAATTCACCAGAAGAGATTAAGAAAAAGGTAAATTTAATGTTGAGTATATTAGACCCAAGAGAAAAAACGATAATTGAAAAGTATTATGGACTCACGGGTGTTGAATGTAATTTAGACGATTTAGGTGAAGAATTTGGGTGTACTAAAGAACGTATTAGACAACTAAGAGATAAAGCGATAAAAAAACTCCGAAACGAGAGTTTTGGACTACTAAACTATTTATAAAAGATAATATTATGAAAAAGTTAATTGATTTAATCAAAACATATAAACTACAAATACTGATTTCATTAACAGTTATTTTCTTTTTTCGTTCTTGCAGTAACTCAAGTAAGGTGACTAAGTTAGAAAAAAATGAAAAACAATATGTTACTATGATTGATAGTATGAAGATTGCACATAAAAATGAGAAAATTGCAATCCATAGTTTTTACGATAATTGGATTACACAAAAAGATAGGGGACCTCAATTAATGGAACTACATTTTATTGTTAAAGAGAATCTAAAAAAAGAACAAGAGTCTAAATGAAAAATTGGATAGAAAAAAATTATAAAACATTAATAATTGCGGCGTTTTTGGTACCAATCATTACCGTCGCAATTGTTTCAATTTCACACGTAACACAATGGTATGGGATTTCAAATCCAGTATCATGGTCTGTTTATTTATCGATAGGTATTGAAATTGCGGCACTATCAGCCTTGGCTGAAATATCTGCGAATATGGGTTCTAAAGTTTATTTCCCATTTGCAATTGTTACTTTAGTACAATTTATTGGTAACATATTTTTCGCCTATTCATATATCGATATTAATGCGAAAATGTTTAGAGATTGGGTTGATTTAATGTCACCATTTGTCGAGTTTATGGGTATCGAACCAACTGATTTTGTTGGTCATAAAAGATTTTTAGCGTTTTTTGCCGGAGGTATGTTACCAATAATATCACTATCATTTCTTCACATGTTAGTTAAATTTAGTGAAGAAGATAGAAAAAAGATTATTGAAACTCCGAATGAAGAAAATAAAATAGATGCGAGTGATTTAGTTGCGGAAGTTTCTAAAGTTAGATTATCTGAAAACGATTTAAAAAAGTTAGAGGAAATTTTATTAAACCCCCCTTCACCAAATGAAGAGTTGATAAGGGCTGCGGAAAAATATAAAGAAAAGACTGAAGAAGATATTTTAAAACAAGCCGAAGAAATAAAACAAAAAAGAGAATCACAGGAATCAACGATAAATGAAAACATCGTAGAAACCGACGATAAAGAAAGACAAAGAGAGGCTTTAATTAGAATGATGGAATATGACCAAAAGTTAGGTCTATATGATGAACCATTTGATAATCCATTAATTAAAGAATCTGAAGATAATGATTGGGGTGGTTTAACGAATGAAGAACTAATTGGTGATGATGAGATACCTAACATAGATGTCACTTTGGTTGAGGAGTCAGAAGATATTAATGATTTTGAACAAGAATCAGAAGTATTTTCCACTATAGAACCAACAGAAGAGGAAGAAGAGAGTAATTTTTCCACTATAGAACCTCAAACGGAAAATATTTTCCAAAATGAAATGGTGGGTGAAATAAGTGAAGTTCTATCCGAAACAATAGAAACACCAACAGAAGAATTTGAAATACCTGAACAAGAAGGTTGGACTGAAGAATTGGAGCAACAATATTGGGAAGAACAAGTTCCCGAACCATTATCAACACCCGAAGAATTAAGTACACCAATTGAGAGTATAATCGAGGTGCCACAAATAGAGAACACCCCAACCGAAGTCGTTTCAATAGAAGATACGACTGAAAAAAAAAATTCTTAGAAGAAGAAGTACAGGTCATAAACCTCCACTTAAACACGGAAGATATTCAATCCTCACCTTCGGTCCCCCAAGACTCGATGATGACAAACGATGATTTGTATTGGGAAATGGATGATATTGAAATACCTGTAATAAACGAACCTCAAAGTGGTGATTTAATCACACCAACACCCACGGAGGTGGTAAAGAAAATAGTATCAAGAAATGTTGGTAACACACGACGTAGACGTTTTAGATAAACAGAAATTAAATATAGTCCGAAGAAAATCTAAGAAAACTCAAATTTTACTTTACGATACACAAAGAAGAGCGGACGATTTTATTAATAAAATAAAATATCGTAAAAATGGTAAATTTGACGATATCCCACATTTTTTAATTACAAAATTGGGTATGGTGTATCAACTATATGATACCAATTACAGTTCACACACTTTCGGTGACCCCAAAATCGATAAAAAAATCATTAAAATTGCGGTAGAAAATCTCGGATGGTTAAATAAAAATACCATCACGGGACTTTTTAATAATTGGATTGGTGACCCATATAGGTCAGAACCATACATACGAAATTGGAGAAATTATTATTTTTGGGATAGATACAACGACAATCAAATGGAGGTCATTTCCGAATTATGTGAACACCTATGTGACCAACACGATATTTTTAAACAACATGTACCATCTCAGGGATATATCGAAAGAATCACAAATTTCAATGGGGTGGTATGTAAATCCAATTTCTCAAATATTTATACAGATATAAACCCTTCGTTTAATTTTAGAAAACTATTTAACCATGCAAAAGAAACTAATAAAGGAATATGATGACACAAAAAGGATGTTAAACACATTAAGGAGACTTAATGAAAATAGAACATCGTTTAATACGTTATCGGAACAAACAGAACCAGAAGTTAGCACAGAACCATTAAAAGATGATATAAGTGTTGTTAACGATGTAGATGTTAAATTGTCATCTACAGACAGTGCAGACATTAAATTAATGGATGACGAAAAAACCTCATTATCAGGTTTAATTGACTCATTTAGAGAGCAAGTATCACAAATTGCAGATTTAAAACCTGGTTTTACCATCGGAGAATCACAAATAAGATTAGACGGTTCAATCCCTGATTTAGATATAAATTTTGTTTTAATAGCTGGCGAAGAGAGTGGTTTATATATTAATGCGGATATGTTAATGTTACACCCTGAAGTGATGGAAACATTAGATAAACTTGTTAAGTTCGAATTGACGTTTGAAGACGCTGTCGAACCAATGATTAGACAAAGAAAAACAAACTAAAATGGCTTTAAGTACCCAAGACAAACAAGAGATTGAAAGAATTACAAAAAAAGAAATCAAAGATTTCATGTCGTCAACCAATGCACACAAGATTGTAATTAAGATGATACAGGACGAACTTGGTACTAAAAAAATTGACGATAAAATCGTTGACCTATCAACTAAGGTTGTAGTTGAATTATTCAAGACTTTGTGGCAAAGAAAGTCTTTTTGGGAATCAGCTTTAAAAAATGTTAGATAAAAAGAAAAATAGACCAGATTTAGAAAGTGAAATGGACGAACTACAAAGAGTTGTCCAAGACCTTAGCCGTGATGAGAATATCGAAATCACAGTCGACCAACTTGTTGATGCATTTAATAAATCATCTGAAACAACGTTAACAGACGAAATTTGGAAAAAATTAGAGAATACAGAATCTAACGAAATCACTAAAGATAATTGGAAGGCGGTTTTTGGTATTGCTAAAAGATACAATAAGACTAACCCTGAAAAATTAAAAAAATCCATTGAAAAGGGAACATATAAAAGACCACTAATCATAAATTTCGGTGACCGATATCATTTGGTTGCTGGTAACACAAGATTATCAACTGCGTCGGCAATGGGGATTAACCCTAAAGTATTTATTGCTAAAATCGATACAATGAACGAAAGTGAAGAAATTAAAGGTGGGTTAGCAGATAATAAAACATTGGTACAAATAGCAAAGAAACACGATGCTAAGGGATATTACCACATTAATAATATGGTTGATTCGTTAAAAGAACAACTTAAAATGGGTTTGAAAGTGGAAATGGAACACACCAATGATAAAGATAAGGCAAAAGAAATCGCGTTGGACCATCTATGGGAAGACCCAAGTTATTATAGTAAATTAAAGAAAATAGAAACAAAAGAATCAATGGGAGCAGATTCGTCAGGTTCATTTGTAGGACCAATCTTAAGTACACCAATACTTAAGAAAGACTTATACAGGCAACACAATACAAAAAAGTATAACGTAAATGAAGAAGAGGAGTTCACAGAGGCCATGGATGCATCGTCAGCCGGTGGATACGATGTCCCATTATTTGGTGGGACAAAAGGTAGAAAAAATCCTTTAAAAATTAGTGGTGAAAAAAGTATAAAATCTAGTAGAGCTGTTAAAGACAAAAACTTCCCTAAATGGGGTGGACCTGAAGGGGTATATATAAAAATTAAAGAAAAATGTAAAAAATACCCCTATTGTAATCAGGGGGATATTAATGCGGTAGAACTTTTAGAAATAGAGGGTTTAACCGAAGCAATTAAAGAAACTTCACAAAAATTGGGTATTCCATACAGTGAAGTGGAAAAAATTGTATTAAAAGAAATAAAACAGATATTTATTTAGTATGAAACTATCAGACATTACCACAATTATCGAAAATACCATCACTAATGAGGTTAGAAATATAATCTCAGAAGAAATCAGTAATGGTAAAAAAGATGTATATCATATAATGATGGATGGTGAACCCATTGCAACCTTCAACAGTGAAAAGGAAGCTGAAGAGGCACTACCAGATTATAAAGCAAAACACACCGGTGAACTAATAATCGAAAAGGGTGAGTACGATTCACACTCTGACATGATTGATAAATTAGATGAAATGGGTGAAGAATTAGAAGAAAAAGAAAATCACAATATGGAAAATCAAGAACCAATGGAAGGTAACATGTTTACTGACGCATTATTAAAGGCTAAAGAATCTGGAAAAGAAAAATTCACAGTAGACGGTAAAGAATACGATGTTGAAGAATGTTGGAATCAATTGTCTGAAGAAGAATTAAATGAAGGTGAATGGGCTGAAGGTGACAAAGAAGACTGTATGGAATGTGGTGATTCTGAAATGAAAGAAGAATTAAAAGGAGACCAAGAAAAAATCGATGCAAATAACAATGGTAAGATTGATTCTGACGACTTTAAAAAATTAAGAGACATGAAGGAAGGTGATGATATGTGTAATGAATGTGGTGGTGAAATGAAAGAAGGTATATGTCTTGAATGTGGTTCTAAATTGATGGAATCTAAAAAGAAAAAGGTTCTTCGTTTAACAGAATCACAAATGTTAACGATGATTAAAAAGATTGTTAGTGAATCAGTTCCAGGTATGGATGTAACAAAAAAGGCACAAACACAATCTAAGAAAGATAATGAAGCACATGCAAATGAAGTTGCAGACAAATTAAAAAAGGCTTCTTCATTTGACAATAATGATAACCCTGAATTCCCAAAACCAATTGGTAAAGGTGAAAAGGTTGCTAGAGTGAATAGTGAGAAAGAAGATGAGGAGGTTGCAGACAATAGAGGTGGTGGAATGGAAGATTTAAATTATGATACTGAACCAAGTGAAAATTTCAAAAAAAGACTTAAGATGTCATTAGAAGGTGACAAATTAATGGGTAATTCACAAGACGCTGCAAACGTAATCAAATCTGACACAGGAAAAAATCTACTAAAGAAAGTATTAAGAAAAGATAAAAAAGAAGAAGAGGCACCAATGTACAACAAAGATGTACAACCGGTTAAAAATGTCAATGAATCAACTTTTAAATTTACTGATTTATTAAATGAAGAAATCGGTAAAATGAAAAAAATTGCTTCATATGACAAGAAAACTCAATAATTTCTTCTTTTTGTTTTCTTTTATTCTTATATTTTAAATGAAGAGAATATGGAAAATAAAGAAGGGTATTTAGAGTTTATATCGTCAGAAAGCTACAAACATCAAATAGATATTTGGTATAGAGCATATAACATAAGTCGTGAAAAAACAGAACTTTTTTACGACTTTTTGTTATCTATACATGATTTAATTGAAGACACCTATCTGGGTGAAGATGTGTTAATATCTGAATACGACCAACAAGGACACTTTAAATGGTGTTGGGATAAAACAATCGAAAATTTTAATAAAGAAAAAATCTATTTCAAAGAGATAGGTTCCCACTACGAGTATTTTTGGAATTTCTATTTAGAGGCATATTATTACAACAAAATTGATAATCAACCAATTAGAATTGGGGAGTACCTAAATAAGTTATTTAACTTTGAACACAAGAAGTCCAAGTCCGAACTCGACATGTTAACTGAGATTTATAAATTATTAGACCAAAACTTGAAAAAGTAAAATTTTTTCCGTATATTCGTATTAAAAACCGAAATAATATGGAAACCTTAAAGAAAATTAAGGAGTTGGTTGAAAAAATGTCTGTCGACACCCACAAAGTTTTTGAGAAGGGTAATCGAAGTGCATCCATAAGAGCTAGAAAATATGCTCAAGAAATTAAACTCCTAATTGCGGCTTACCGCAAAGAAATTTTAGACGAAATAAAAAAACATGATTAACGAAATTAAATTGTTCCTTTTCGTCCTAAGTATAGTTTTTCAAATGAGATTCATTATTGAATTCCTTTATCAACTAACTAGAGAAACACCAGAACCGATGACGATTAAAGAAAATGAAAAAACATTACTTTATTTCGCTGGTGCATACATCATAACTTATATCTTAATTTAATAATGTGTTTGAAAGTATAAAATCAATAAGACCTCACTTTTTCTCTTTAAGAGAAATTGAAGACAATGTAAGTTTAGATATTAAATTACCTTTAACTTGGAAACATGAGGAAATAGTTAAACCTTATCGTTTAATAAAGACAAAGGTTCAAGATAAGAATGATAAATTCACATTATTATCTTTAATTGCAAGTGCAACAAAAAATGGATATGATGTTGTTTTTGCTTGTGCTTTGGAAATAATTAACATGAATAAAGAGGAAGAAGAAAAACGCAAATTATTCCAATCAAAAGTTAAGGAACTTGAAGCGTTATTTCAAAAAGAATCTTTAGACAAATTAAAAGATATAACATTCTTAGAAGATGAACAAGAGAGTGAACCAAGCGAAGGTGTGGTTGGAGAAGGAATTGATACGGGACGAGACGGAGATATCGAATCACAAGAATCAGATGATTGAGGAAATAAAGAAACTCGATAAAACCAAAATGTTCCAACCAAAACCTAAAGTTAAGATATCTATAATAGATAAAATTTTAATGATATTAGGTTATGCAAAAAAAAGGTGATTTATTAAATCAATTGGCGTTAATTTCTGACCTAATTGAAAACGTTAATGCGGATGTTAAATCAAATACACTTGTTTTTGAGGTGACAAAAGTTGAGTTTGAAAAGATATATGATTATATTGAAAAAAAATATAATCGGAAAAGTGAAAAAGTTAAAAACACATTCACCATTACAATCGGTAAATTGGATATTGTTTTTAATATGAGTAATGTCTAAACAATTCGGTTCTCTTAAACCCCTTAGATTCCAACAAAGTATAAAGAAGTTTTCTTTGTTGTGTGTTAATATCTTTAACAAAAATAAAATTACCCTTTTTCCTTTTTATTAAATCTTCCCTAACAATTTCAAAAAGACGTTCAGAATCTTTTAGATTTTTATTCCCGTATAACTTTATGTCGTTTTCAACTTGGACAAATAGTTTGTTGTTTAACGTGAAGATTTGTGATATTTCTTTTATTTTAACAATCTCTTCCATCATTTCATGGTAACGAATTCTTTTCTTAATTTGGAAATCGTAGACCAACTCTTCTTTCCAATATGGTATAATTTCTTTAATTCTAAATTTAGTGTCTTCCATTAATGCGGATTGGTTTCTTCCTAAACTATCTTTAACCCACGTTTTTGTGGCCCATCTGTTGTTTGGAAATACTAACGCCAACTCATAAATGGATTCTTGATTTCTTTTACCACTTTGTATTTTGGTAAACGGTGGTTTCTTTTCGGTTTTAAATTCATGCCAATATTCTGTAACGGTGGTTCTTTTCATACACCTATACAGTATTTTAATCTTTTTCTTATTACAGAAAAGGACTATAAAGTATTTCCCGTTTTTCATAGAAACTTACTTATTAGTGAGTAGATACCATAAACAGCCGCAATGAATACAAGTATAAATCCACCTAATACCCATTTTTCATTTTTTTCAATCTGTCTTTCAATTTCTTCTCTTTGTTGTTTCTTTTTACATTCTGAACATGCCATACTAAAATATACATAACATATTTCTTTTTTTCAATTTTTATCTTTATATTTTTTAAGTAACTTAAATTTTAAATAATGATATCTTATATTGGAGGAAAAGCTAGAATCGGTAAATGGATTGCACCACACATCCCTAGTGATATAGAAACCTATGTGGAGGGGTTTTCAGGTATGTTTTGGGTCTTTTTTAATATGGACCTATCTAAGTATCCAAACCTTAAAACGGTCGTTTATAATGACTATAATAGGTTAAACTATAACCTAATGAAATGGGCTAAAGATTACGATGTTTTATGGGAGGCTTTATCACACTACCCTTGTCAACAATTAAATGTAAAAGAAACTCCACCCGAGTATGGTGAAATGTTTAATCAGTACCAAAAAGAATTATTTGACGAGAATTTGATTATTACTGAGGAAAATGGGTTAGAAATTGCTTGTAAATATGTATACGTCTTAGGACAAGTTTTTTCAGGTTCTAAACCTGAGACAGCATCTTACATGGATTACAAAGGGAAATATAGATGTAAGGTATTGGTGTTCATGGATAAACTAAAAAATCCAAAATTTAGAGAACATTTTGATAAAATAACGTTTGTTGAGAATATGGACTTTCAAGATGTGGTTCAAAAATACGACTCCCCAACAACGTATTTTTATATGGACCCACCATATTGGAAAACAGAAAATTATTATTCAAATCATGACTTCGATGCTGATGACCATACAAGATTGGCCGAATGTATTAAAAATATTGAGGGTAAATTTAGTTTATCATATTACGATTTTCCCCAATTATCCGAATGGTTTCCAAAAGAAGAATACCGTTGGAGTCAGAAGGATTTTAGTAAAGCGGCATCCACCAAAAAGGAAAAGAACATGGGTACTGAACTCCTAATAATGAACTATTAGTTCATATTTATAAATAAATTTATTATGGAATCACAGTGGTACGTGGTAAAAGTTTTACCGGGTAAAGAAAGAAGTTTAAAGGACGAATTTAACAAACAAATTGAATTAGGTAATATTAAAAATGTGAATCGATTTGTTTGTCCCACAGAAAAAGAATTTAAATTAATTAAAAATAAAAAGGTAATAAGAGAAAGAGTACTTTACAGTGGTTACCTTTATTTTGAAACAGAAAGAAAATTAACATCAGAAGAACTAAAATTACTAAGTGGTTTAAATGGTTTAATGGGTATGATGGGAGATAAAACCCCCGTTATTTTAAGAGATACGGATGTAAAAAGAATTTTAAAAGATGATGAGTTAGGTGAGTATAATGAGTCTAAAAAAATAAATTATACAATAGGTGAAAACATATTAATAGTAGATGGTCCATTTAAATCATTTAATGGTAAAATATCTAACATTATTAACGAGAAAGTTTCAATTGAAGTAAAGATTTTTGGGAGAAACACTAATGTTGAGTTAACTTTGTCACAAATAGAAAAATCATAATGCCCCCCGAAGTTTTAATATATGTACAAAGTGTTAAAAAATATCTTGAGACAAACCAAGAAGCTAGAACTTATTTTTTAGATGGTTTGGATGTTGATTTATTTTATAAACACCTATCTGAAATTTCAGAAAAAAATTACGAAAAAAATGGTGAAGTAATGTTGGACAGAGAACAATTTGAACTTCTCAAAAAAACTTTAAGAGCTATCGAAGCATCTAAAAATGTAAATAATAAAACACAACACATTGTTGATGATGAAAAATTATTTATGGATTTAGGGGATTTTGGTAAAATCTGTCTCAACTGACCTTTATTTTTATTAATAGTTTCATTATAATTTTATTATGGCAAAATTACCGAATGGTTATCCGATATACGATTTACCGTATGGTTCAGAATTACCTTCTGAACAATATTATATTATTTTATTTGACAAAGTACCATCTAAAAGTTTCGACTCAACGATTTATTATGACGAAGGTATTATCCAACATTTTTTAGACAATGGTTTTGAGGTGGATGTTAAAATTTTTACAAATAACAGAAGACAAGAACTAGCATCTACAATCTTATTAGTTAACCATGATAAAGAAATTTTTATCAAAATTAATGGCACCGTAACTAAAAAAGATAATTTAAAACAAATTGATTTTTTATACAACATTAAAAGGGGTGAGTTAGTAGAACAGATTGATTTTGAATTTTTAAAAACATTCGAAAGAAAAAGAAAAAAATCAAACATTAGTTTAGTTAAATCTGAAATGGGTCATTTGGATTTAGAAGAATACGATTTATTCATCCAACCAATGGAAATGGAATTGAATTATGGTCCTGAGTTTTTGAAGGTACATGAAGTAATCGTTGATAAATTAAATAAACAATACGGTAAAGGTATTATACTTTTACACGGTGACCCGGGTACAGGAAAAACATCATATATAAAATATCTAACAAGTTTGATTGTTGATAAAGATATTTTATTCATTCCACCATCAATGGCCGAAATGTTATCTGAACCATCAATTATCCCTTTTCTAATGGAACATAAGAATTCGATATTAATTATTGAAGACGCAGAAAGAGTTATTGCAGATAGAGAAGGTAATGGTTCACCCGCTGGAGTTTCAAATATATTGAATTTAACAGATGGAATATTGGGAGATTGTCTAAGTATTCAAATTGTTGCAACATTTAATATGAAAAGAGAAAAGATTGACAGTGCGTTGTTGAGAAAGGGTAGATTAATAGCTGAACATAAATTTGAAAACCTTTCAATCGAGGATTCAAATAAACTTTTAAAGTATTTAAATAAAGACCATGTGGTGGATAAACCAACATCATTGGCCGATTTGTATAACATAGACGTGGAAGTCTTTAAAGCATCAAATAAAAGTAAAATAGGATTTTAAAAAATTATGGAAAACGTAACATCAGTTGAAGTAAAACAGATACAATCACAGGGTAATAAAGTATTGGTAGATTTTTGGGCACCATGGTGTGGTCCTTGTAGGTCACTAATACCGAGATTAGAGGGATTAGAATCAAAATATCCTAACGTAACATTTGTTAAAGTAAATGTTGACGAAAATATGGAATACGCCATGGAATTGGGTATTAGAACGGTACCAACCGTAATAGTATATAATGGAGAAGAGACTGTACACAGGTCAACAGGTGCAAATCAAGACATTGTTTACACAAAAGTTTTAGATGAATTATAATATGAATGAAATTATTATTTTTACATTAGATGGATGTGGACATTGTGACAACTTAAAGAATGAAATGAGGTCACAGACAATTCCATTTACTGAAATTGAAATCACAATAAATCAAAAAATTTGGAATCAAGTTGTTGAACAAACGGGACACAACGTACTACCTACAATTTTTATTAAGAAAGAAAACACCGAGACGGGACCGGTCTATGTACCTGATAGAGATTTCAAAAGTGTTGATGAAATCATACCAATTTTAAAAAATTACATATAATAAATAAGAGGGACAAAAAAATCCCTCTTTTTTTATGTTGTGAACTAAAATAAAAAGTATTTATGTAAAAGACTTTACTTTTAAATGGCTTTACAACAAATAAATTGGACACAGATTGATACCACGAACGTCCCATCGGGGTCAATTATTGATTTAGGGACGATTTCGGGACCGCTCCATGCGGTTTATGCTGAAAATCTATATGTTTCGGGATTAAATTTAACAGATTACTTATCGGGTAGTGTTGGTGCTGATGTTGATGGATTAAATCAATATACTGCATCATTAAAAAATGCATTAGAATTAACAGGTTCCAATTTAACAGTAAAAGGTAATTTAAATGTTTTGGGTACCATGACTGCGATTAATTCGGAAGTTATTGTACTTGGAGATAATATAATTGAACTAAATGGGACCGAAGAGGCTTTCGGAGGTTTATTGATAAAAGACCCAACTAACCCAAATAGAATATCAGGTTCATTGTTATGGGACACGACACAGGATAGATGGATTGCTGGTCAATTAGGTAATGAAGAATTAGTAATACTACAATCAGATTTAGATAATATTCTTAGTGGGTCTGACAATGTGGGTATTTGGAGGGAGACTGGTTCTTTTTATGCCACTACGAATGATTTACAGGTGACCGGCTCAATGGTCATAAAAGGTAATTTGAGAGTTGAGGGTACAACAACGTTAGTACAAACATTAGATAGTGATATTGAGTCGTTAATTGTATCGGGGGCAATGAGTGTGGTTAGAAATGAAATGACACCACAGATAGTGTCAGCATCGTTAACAATACAAAATTTGGGGACCTTGGCGGATAGGTCATTGAACACGGTAATTGATTGTGGTGATGGATTTTTTTAAATCAAAAATAAAGTATTTATAATAATAAAAAGAACATTATAACAAATGGCACAAATAATTAAACACAGAAGAGGTTCCATAGACGCAATTGCATCTGCAACCGCTAAAAAAGGTGAAATTGTGATGGCTACCGGTTCGGTAGATACAACATTACAAGGACCATTTATTTTTATCGGTGAAACAGAAGGTAGTGCTGGCGCATTTAGAACACTCTCAAAAATTTACCAAGGAGTAAGTGCACCTGATTTAACAGGTGGAGTTTACGGTTCAACATTAAATGGTACACCTTTTCACTCATCAGGGGATGACACTCTTTATGTTTTAAGTAATTCGGGAAACGTTGCAATTGACTTAACCGGTAACATTGAAGGAAACACTATTGATAGTTTAACAATTAATAATTTAGACGGAGACTTAAATTTAGATGGTGACTTGTATCTCACAGGAAATACATACCAAACAGGTTCTATTTTCTTAACTGGAGACATCATCATGTCGGGTAACATTAATATTGGTGATAACTTAACAGGTGACACTATTAATTTTAATGGTGAAATTAGTTCATCTATTATTCCTGCGGAAAACAATTCATTTGATTTAGGTTCACCTGAAAATGCTTGGGGGGATTTATACGTTAGTGGAACCGCATATATTGAAACAATTAATATTGGTGAAGTTTCATTAAATAGTTTATCATTACCCGGTGATTTAACTGTAAGTGGAACAACGACATTGAGTGGTTCCGTTTTTGTTGAAGATTTAACACAAGGGAGAATTGTTCATGTGGGCACGGGTGGTCAATTAGTTGATAATGAAAATTTTACATATGACCTTATTAATGGTTTCTTAATGAATACCAGTGGTAGTGTTAACGTTAATACATCGGGTTCGATTAATATAAAAACCGATGGTGGAAATGAGATTTATTTCAGCTCAAGCGCAAATTTCGTAATTGACGCCGAATCAGACTTCACCGTCAACTCTAGTGATGACATCAGAATCACGGCGAATGATATATTTTCTTTAAGAAACACTGGAGTTGGTGAAAGTATCACCTTAGTTACCAATTATAATGACATTAATGAAAAAACATTAACATTTGATTCTGAGGGTAATTTAACAGTTCCTGAAGGGTTTACTGGTAGTTATCTTGACATCAACACACAAGCACAATTAGCGTCCGCGGCAGTTGAAGATTTAACATCAGGTAGAATTGTTTTGGCTGGTGTTGGTGGTGAACTAGAAGATAACCTTGATTTACAATTTGATGGTACAACATTTAAAATAGGTGATGGCGATTTTGAAGTCGATGTAAACAATGGGAATGTTAGAACATCTGGTTCACTCACAGTAGAAGGTGGAACCCAATTAAATGGGGATTTAACTGTTTCAGGAAACTTTACTGTTTTAGGTAGTGCTACCGAAGTTCATATTTCATCATCAGTAATTGAATTGGATGACAATATAATCAGATTAAACGCTTATTCACCATTTGAAAGATACGCGGGATTTGAAGTTATTGATTCAGGTTCAATAGGTATCTCGGCATCCATGGTTTGGGATAGTCAAAATGATTATTGGTTATTTGTTTCCTCAAGTGGAGAGTCAAGTAAATTTATTGGAACAACTGCGGGAACATATGGCTCAGAAAATAGTTTGACAGACACTTATTTCCCAATAGCAACAGGACCAAATACGATTGGTGATAGTTTATTGAGATATAGTGGTACAACATTATCATTCAATACAAATAAATTCACAATTGATTCAGATAATGGGGATACAACAATTAGTGGTGGTGTAACATTAACATATTCAGGTGGAACTGATAATGGAAACAATACTTCAGAAATCGTATTTAGAAATTCAAGTAATGTACTTGGTTTCATTTCTACGACAGAAACTGAAGATGTTTTAGATGGTATACTTGGTTATAAAAATTCAGATGGGGCGTTAGTATTTTCAACCGTAATCGACGGAGGGACGTATTAAAAATAAGTAAATGAATTAATATATAAGGGAGAGTATTTTACTCTCCCTTTTTTTATTTACATAATCCAAACTTTTGTGTATTTATAGTAAGACTTATATAAGTCAATTAACCGTGGTATATACCACAATCGTTTGAGGGAACCATATATATGGCACAAATAGTTAAGCTACGTAGGAGCGCTGTATCCGGTCAAAAGCCGACAAATAGTAATTTACAATTAGGTGAATTAGCATTGAATACAACTGACGGTAAAGTTTTCTTTGCGGTCTCAGGTTCTGGTGGTCCCTCAGTTGAAGAGTTAATTTCAACAAACACGGTTAATACAGGTTCAATCCATCTTACAGATAATGTAACAGCATCCTTTTTCACAGGTTCATTTGTTGGTGATGGTAGTCAATTAACAAATATCCCATCAAGTGGTGTTACAGGATTAGAATTATACAAAATTGTTAGTGGTAGTGTAAGTGCCTCAATTTCACCTGATAGAGGATTAGAAATTAATACTGACACCAAGATTACGGGTTCACTTATAATTACCGGTTCAACGACTCAAATTGGTGATAACACTTTATTAGGTACAACGTTACTATCGGGCTCCATTACAATATCGGGTTCTTTAGACCCCACAACACCAAGTATTAGAATTTTTGGGGATACACAAACGGACGGTGTTATTAGATTCGACCCCGTTAGTAAAAACATTAACAACTCAATATCGGCTTCGTATCTATTCGTATCAAGTTCAACAAACGATTTATATTTTTCACAAAATGGTAATGGTTATTCTAACGTAACTCGTTTACGTTGGTTAGAGGGTAATTTGTATTCAGGATTATTACATGGAGGTGAAATTACTGCAAGTGGAACAACCTTTAATATTTCAGAAGGTAGTGGTATTATTGTTGACTTAAATGCTAGTTTAATTGATGACCCATACCCAACGATTAAATTCATCGAATGGGATAATTTTACAGGTCAAACATTAACAAATAGGACTACTCATATACAAACATATTTAGCAATTAATGATAGTGGTCAGATAGTTCAATCAACATCACCATTTGTTGCCACCCAATACAATACATTAATTACTTTAGGTACAGTTTTACATCAAAATTTATCGACAGTAAACGGTGCAATAACATATCCGAATGTTGCTTATGGATATAAACAAAGAACATACGACTTTGTTAAGGCATTCGGACCATTAAGATTATCAGGATTAAATTTATTAACATCCGGTTCATTAGGTTTAAATGTTGGTAGTGGTACAGCGTTCGCTGATGGTAGAAATTATCAAACCGACCCAAATAATCCTTCGTTTATAACCGATTCGGGAACTGATGTTTCAAAAATATTTAGATATTATCAGGTATCGGGAACCACTTTTGTACAAGATACAAATGGTGGATTAGGTTATCCTGAAATTGACCCAACAAAATATGTTCTTAATGGTGTTCTTACCAATGTTGGTGGGGATTATTCAATACAAAGAGTGTTTTGGTACCCTAATAGTGTAACCAAAGGTATTGTCGTTTATTATGGTAATGATACATATAGTACAATACGTGAAGCGATTGATAATCTTAATATTGAAACATTTAATGAGGTCGAAAATACCAAACAAAATGCGGTTTACTTGGGGTCTATCATCATTGCAGGCAATGGTGATTTTACAGATTCACAAAAATTTTCAATAGTTCCCGGTGGTTTATTTAGAAGTATTGGTGGTTCAGGTGGAGGTGGTAACATTCCAACATCAAGATTATTCGATTTATCGGATGTGGATGTAACCACACAACAAGATAATGATTTATTGGTTTATAATGTCGATACATTAAAATGGGAACCTAAAAAGTCTTTAGAAGGTGATTACACAATTACTGGGTCATTACTTGCTACGGAATTTACTGGTAGTGGTTTAGGTTTAACAAATGTACCATTTCATATATCAGGTTCGGATGTTGATGGTAACACTTTCGATAAACAATTTACTAAATTACAATTTGACGATAGTACTGGTTTAAATGTGAGTGAATCATTTGATGGTACTGCGTTTGTATCCATTGGTTCACACTTTAGAGACATTTATGTTGAAGGTCAAGAATTAATTAGAGCAACAGGTTCGGATGTTGTTGAATTCATCGGAGAAGGTGGTTTAGAAATAACAACATCTATTGTTGACACAAACGCAAATACATATTATAAAGAAGTTACTTTTAATGTTTCCGCATTATCAGCATCGTTAGTTAACTATGTTGAAACATCATATCCGGTTTCGGGTGAAACAAGAACATTAAATGTTAGTTCGGAATTAACAACATGGTCATTCACACATAATTTAGGTTACAAATATCCCGCAATTAATGTGTTTGATAATGACGATAATGTAATCGTCCCAACACAAATACATGTTATTGATTCCAATAACTTAGAAGTATATTTCAATACACCTACCTCAGGTACAGTTATTGCAACAGTCGGTGGTAATGGTTCTTCAGGAACAAGTGGAACATCAGGTTCTAGTGGTACTTCAGGAACATCAGGAACATCAGGTTCTAGTGGTAGTTCAGGTACTAGTGGTTCGAGCGGAACAAGTGGAAGTAGTGGTACGTCAGGTTCGTCAGGAACCGCAGGTACTTCAGGTTCTAGCGGAACATCAGGTTCTTCGGGAAGTAGTGGAACATCAGGTTCTAGTGGTTCAAGTGGAACGTCGGGTACATCAGGTACTTCGGGTACATCAGGTTCTTCTGGTACAAGTGGCTCAAGTGGTTCATCAGGAACAAGCGGAACGAGTGGTTCATCGGGAACTTCAGGTACTTCAGGTTCTTCGGGAACAAGTGGAAGTAGTGGAACATCAATCGCATTGGATGGTATTGTTGATAGAGTATTAAAGTATGAATCAACTACAGGAGTTACAAACTCAACCATTAGTGATAATGGTTCATTGGTGATAATAAATAATGATACAACAATTTCGGGTTCATTAATAGTAACTGGAAGTGTTGATATCACAGATGGTAGGATACAAAATAAAACAACAAATGTTGTATCGGGTTCAAATACGGTACACGCAACATTAACAGGTTCATTTACATCGGCGTTTTATAATTACACATTATATGATGAGAACAATGCAAGAGCAGGAATAATTGTTGCCGTGTGGAATGGACAAAATGTTAATTATAATGAAACAACAACAACTGACATTGGTAACACTACAGATGCTCAGTTTGATATGTTTATTTCTAATGAAGGACATGTTGAATTGAAGGTTGATGCCACCGCAAATTGGACATTTAAAACAATGGCAACATTTTTATAATAAAAAGAATAAACAAGTGAAATATCAAATATTTATAAAAGACTTAGTGTAATAAAACAATAGTAGAAAATGGCTAATCAATTTATAGTAAAAAACGGTCTCATAGTAGACCAAGGTGGTGCGATAATTACGGGGTCTTCCCAAATTACCGGGTCACTTAGTATAACAGGGTCACTTAATGTTTCGGGAAGCCAAACAGTATCAGGTGATTTAGAAGTTGGGGGTAGTGTTATCGCCAACCAAATCATCGTATCGTCATCCGTTAGTTATATTACTACGTCATTTTCTTCAGGTTCGACTAAGTTTGGTGATACATTAGACGATACACATGATTTTACGGGTTCACTTAATATAACAGGAGCCTTAAACATTAATGGTACCGAATACTTAGCAGCGACTTCAGGTACATCAGGAACTTCAGGAAGTAGTGGAACATCAGGTTCTAGTGGTTCTAGTGGTACGAGTGGAAGTAGTGGTAGTAGTGGTACTTCAGGTAGTTCAGGAACAAGCGGTACGAGTGGAAGTAGTGGAACAAGCGGTTCAAGTGGTACAAGTGGTTCATCAGGAACCTCAGGTAGTTCAGGAACAAGTGGTACATCAGGTTCTAGCGGTTCTAGTGGAAGTTCGGGTTCTAGTGGGTCATCGGGAACGTCAGGAAGTTCAGGTTCTTCAGGAACAAGTGGAACATCAGGTTCTAGTGGTACATCCGGTTCTTCAGGAACTGCAGGTACTTCAGGTTCTTCAGGAACTGCGGGTACTTCAGGTTCAAGTGGGTCGTCAGGTACAAGTGGTTCTAGCGGTACATCTGGTTCAAGTGGGTCGTCAGGAACATCAGGAAGTAGTGGTACTTCAGGTTCTTCAGGAACTGCTGGTACATCGGGTTCTTCAGGTACTTCAGGAACAAGTGGAAGTAGTGGAACAAGTGGTGTAGATGGTGCATCGGGTACTTCGGGTACATCGGGTAGTTCAGGTACTTCAGGTTCAAGTGGAAGTAGTGGAACATCAGGAACCTCAGGTAGTTCAGGTAGTTCAGGTTCTAGTGGAACATCAGGTTCTAGTGGTACATCGGGTACTTCTGGTTCTTCAGGTTCTAGTGGTTCAAGCGGTACTTCGGGTACATCAGGTTCATCAGGAACATCAGGAACATCGGGTAGTTCAGGTTCTTCAGGTTCTAGTGGAACATCGGGTTCTTCAGGAACAAGTGGAAGTAGTGGAACATCGGGTTCTTCAGGTAGTTCAGGTTCATCGGGAACAAGTGGTACTTCAGGTACATCAGGTTCATCGGGAACAAGTGGTTCTTCGGGTTCAAGCGGAACATCAGGTTCAAGTGGTACATCAGGTTCTTCGGGTTCTAGTGGTTCTTCAGGAACTGCGGGAACAAGTGGAACATCAGGGTCTTCGGGTTCTAGTGGTTCTTCAGGAACTGCGGGAACAAGTGGAACATCAGGTGTTAGTGAATTATATAAAACAACTTCAACAGATTCTCATACATTAGGTAATAGTGGTTCGTTAACGGTAGCATCTGGATTAGGATATACGGTTGGACAGTCAATCGTCATTGCTTATGACGTTAACAACTACCAAGAGTCACATGTTGTCTCATACAGTGGTACAACTTTAACATTCGATACACCTGATGTAAATGGTACGATTGGTTCAGGTACATATAGTGAATGGACAATAAACTTAGATGGTGCTACGGGTGCTGATGGTACATCAGGTACTTCAGGAACAAGTGGAACATCAGGTTCTTCAGGTAGTTCAGGTAGTTCAGGAACAAGTGGTACATCAGGTTCTTCAGGTAGTTCAGGTTCTTCAGGAACGAGCGGTACAAGTGGAACGTCAGGTTCTTCAGGTTCATCTGGTAGCTCAGGGTCTGACGGTTCATCAGGAACATCAGGAACAAGTGGTACATCAGGTAGTTCAGGAACAAGCGGAAGTAGCGGTTCAAGTGGTTCATCGGGTACTAGTGGAAGTAGCGGAACATCTGGTTCTAGTGGTACATCAGGTTCTTCAGGAAGTAGTGGAACATCTGGTTCATCAGGTTCATCGGGAACATCAGGTTCTTCGGGGTCTAGCGGTACAGCAGGTACTTCAGGAACAAGTGGTACATCAGGTTCTTCAGGTAGTTCAGGTAGTTCAGGAACAAGTGGAACAAGTGGTACATCAGGTTCTTCAGGAACAAGTGGTGTGGACGGTTCTACAACAGTCGGAGCATATGAATCATTAACAGTATCAACACCGGCAACAACTTGGAATTTCCAACATGATTTAGGAGCAAGATATCCTGTATTCCAAATATTCGATACAAACGGTTATCAAATCATACCACAACAAATTGAGGCGGTTGATTTATATAACGCAACAATAACATTCTCATCACCACAAGCGGGTATTGTAGTTGCAACACTTGGAGAAGGTGGTGGTGGTTCATCAGGTACCTCAGGAACATCAGGTTCTAGTGGTTCTTCAGGAACTGCGGGAACATCAGGTTCAAGTGGTACTGCAGGGTCATCTGGTTCATCAGGAACAAGTGGAAGTAGTGGTACTTCAGGTACTGCGGGAACTTCAGGAAGTGCGGGTACTTCAGGAACAAGTGGAACATCGGGTTCTTCAGGAAGTAGTGGTACAAGTGGTTCATCAGGAACATCAGGTTCTAGTGGTACTGCAGGTTCATCGGGGTCATCGGGTTCAAGTGGAACAGCAGGAACAAGTGGAACATCAGGTAGTTCAGGTTCATCGGGAACTTCTGGTTCTTCAGGTAGTTCAGGTACATCGGGCTCAAGTGGGTCAAGTGGAAGTAGTGGTACGTCAGGAACTGCGGGTTCTAGTGGTACTGCTGGTTCTTCAGGAACATCAGGTAGTTCAGGTTCTTCAGGAACAAGTGGTACAAGTGGTAGTTCAGGTTCTAGTGGTTCATCGGGAAGTTCAGGTACATCAGGTACTTCGGGTTCTTCGGGAACAAGTGGTACTTCGGGTACATCAGGTTCTTCGGGTAGTTCGGGTTCATCAGGAACGGCAGGTTCTTCGGGAACAGCCGGTACGTCAGGAACTTCAGGATTGGTAACATTAACTGGCACAACAAATAATGGTATTATAACATATAACGGTAGTGGTACAAATGCAACAGTTGAATCTAATTTAACATTTGATGGTACGACAGTTACATTGACAGGTGACATTTTTATGAATGAAGATGTTAGTGTACAAACAAATAGTCAAAGCGTTTCTTCAACAACTGCAATGTTTACTTTATCAGATTATTATGGTGTTGTGGTAGATTATTTAGTGAAAAATGGTACTAATTTAAGAGCGGGTACAATCGTCGGAATTTGGGATGGTTCGACATCTAAACTGAGTGAAACAACAACGACAGATTTAGGTAATACTACATCTATATCATTTACCGTTACAAGTAATGGTACAGTAAATGCAATATCTTCTTCAGGCACATGGACCGTAACAATGTTCGCAAGAGCAATGAAGGCATAAACAAATTAAAATAAATTAATAAAAGGGAGATAATGTCTCCCTTTTTTTGTTTAATAACAATTGATTTAATATTTATTGTAAACACATAAACACCATTAGTGGATAATGAAACTAATTTAATCAATGGCAAACGAATTTAAAGTCAAGAATGGCCTGATAGTATCAGGTTCTGCAGATATTACAGGAGATTTATCGATACAAGGTAATATAATTGCACAACAATATATTGTATCATCATCAGTAATATACCAAACATCATCATTTAGCAGTGGTTCAACCAAATTCGGTAATTCAATTGATGATAAACATGAATTTACAGGTTCATTACAAGTTAGTGGTAGTTTATCTTTAAATGGTACCACTTTTGCCGCTGCAACATCAGGAACAAGTGGAACATCGGGTTCTTCAGGAAGTTCAGGAAGTAGTGGTACAAGTGGTAGTTCAGGAACTTCAGGTTCTAGTGGTTCTTCAGGAAGTAGCGGTTCAAGTGGGTCATCAGGAACATCTGGTTCTTCGGGAACAAGTGGTAGTTCTGGTACTTCTGGTACAAGCGGTAGTTCGGGTACATCAGGCTCCAATGGTTCATCTGGTTCATCAGGAAGTAGTGGTACAAGTGGTTCATCAGGAAGTAGTGGTACAAGTGGTTCTTCTGGTTCTAGTGGTTCTTCAGGGACATCAGGTTCATCAGGAACATCGGGTACTAGAGGAACATCAGGTACTTCAGGAACATCGGGTTCCAATGGTTCATCTGGTACATCAGGTAGTTCAGGTTCATCAGGAACGTCAGGTTCTTCGGGGTCTAGCGGGTCAAGCGGAAGTAGTGGTACAAGTGGAAGTTCAGGCTCATCCGGAACATCGGGTTCAAGTGGAACATCAGGTTCTTCAGGTAGTTCAGGTAGTTCGGGAAGTAGTGGTACAAGTGGGTCGTCAGGAACAAGCGGTTCATCAGGTTCTTCAGGTACAAGTGGTTCGAGTGGTAGTTCTGGTTCTAGTGGTAGTTCAGGTTCGTCAGGAACCTCCGGTACAAGAGGAACATCGGGAACATCAGGAACATCAGGAAGTTCAGGAAGTAGTGGTACAAGTGGGTCATCAGGAAGTTCGGGAAGTAGTGGTTCATCAGGAAGTTCGGGAAGTAGTGGTACAAGTGGCTCATCAGGTTCTTCGGGAAGTAGTGGAACATCTGGTTCTAGTGGTTCTTCAGGGACATCTGGTTCAAGTGGTTCATCAGGAAGTTCGGGAAGTAGTGGTAGTTCAGGTTCAAGTGGTTCTTCAGGGGCTGCAACCATTAACAATAATACTGACAATTATATAATAACTGCAACGGGAACCGCGGGATTAATCCAAGGAGAAGCGAATTTAAAATTTAACGGTTCAGTTTTAAGTACAACTGGTTCGATTGAAATTTATAAATCAGGTTCAATTGTTTTAGATGTACAGGGTTCACAAGGACAATTATTTTCTGTTACCGACAATTTATCGGGTGATATATTCTCAGTATCGGATATATCAGGGATGCCAATATTGAATGTAAATTCAAATGGAAATGTTGATGTTGATGGTACATTAAGAGTTACAGGTGATGTCATAGCATATTATTCTTCAGATGAAAGATTAAAGAATAACATAACACCTATATCGGGTTCATTAGATAAATTAAAAATGATAGGTGGTTATGAATATGATTGGAATGAATTATCTGAAAATAATGGTCATGATGTTGGAGTAATTGCACAAGAAATTGAAAAGGTATTACCTAATTTAGTTATAGAAAGAAATAATGGATATAAGGCGGTAAAATATGAAAAAATAGTTGCGTTATTAATTGAAACCAATAAAGAACTTTTAAAACGTATTGAGTCGTTAGAATCAAAAATTAAATAATGGGATTTTTTAGAGGACCTCAAATTGTTAAAGATGGTTTAATATTAGCGATTGACGCTGGTTCAATCAGGTCATATTCTGGTGTGGGAACCACATGGTATGATTTGAGTAGAAATGGGAATAATTTAACCATAAATGGTACACCAACGTTTACGACGGGCAATCCTAGTTCGTTTAATTTATCATCTTCACAATCAAGTAAATATTTTATAAAAAATCCATTTTCACATCCAAATGGTGATGTAACATATGAATGTTGGGTTAAATTCGGCTCTACAACATTAACTGGTGCGTTATTAAGTTATGCAACATCCGGTAACGATAATAATTCACTTTTATTTTTTAATTCAGGAACACTGAATTTATATGGACCAACAGGTTCTGTGGCGTCCAGTTGGACAATACCTAACACGACAACATGGTATCAAATAGTTAGAACTCGTGTTGCGACATCGGGTGCCGAAATTTTATATATTAATGGAGTTTCAACATATACAACAACATTAGCGGTGGCAACTAATTTCACATCGGGTGGTAGTTTAGTGATTGGACAAGAACAAGATAGTGTTGGTGGTGGGTTCGATTCCGCTCAATGTTTTATTGGAGATGTTGGTGTAATTAAAATATATAATAGAACATTAACACCATTGGAAGTTACACAAAACTATAACACACTTAAAAAAAGATTTAATTTGTAATGTATACCGGTCCTAATATACCTAGAAATGGTTTAGTCATGTTTGTTGATGGTGGGTCATACCGTTCATATCCGAATAGTGGAAGTATGTGGTATGATATCACAAGTAATGGACACAACATTTCATTAGGTAGTTCGGTTACATATAGTTCCGATTTTGGTGGAGTCTTAAGATTTCCCGAAAACGCTAATGGTTATGGAAGGAATACATCAATGAATATGTCGAGTACTAATTATACCGTTATATCGTATGTTAGGAAAATGAACGCAGGAAATGATGGTAGAACAATAACCGCATATAATAATAATTGGTTGTTAGGACATCATGATAATACGTATGGTGATTATTATGCTGAAGGGTGGGTTAACGATATTTCATCACCAACATCGGATACAACTTGGAGAATGGTGGTGGGAACTGGTAATATTTCGGGAGACGTCTACCAATTATATATTAACGACACATTAATTGTTTCAAATTCAAACGGTTCGGCAGGACCAAACGGTTGGAATCTTAATAACCAATATGACCAATATTCCGACTGTCAAATCGGTAATTTAATTGTTTATAATAGAGTACTAACATCCACAGAAATAACACAAACATTCAATTCAACTAAAAGAAGATTTGGTATATAATTTATGGAAAATATTATATTTAAAAAATTGGTTGGTATTAAAATAAACGATGAATGGTTTTTCAATGGCAGTGAAGAACCTATAACAATTGAAAATATTAGAGAGACAATAAATAATACATATACATCATTGAGTTTAATTAGAATTCATGAAACTGAAAATGAGGTTTATGTGATAACAAATAAACCAATTATTTAAACATATGGCATCACTTGGAGGTACGGGTTTAGTAAATACTAATTTGGTTTTTGGTTACGATGTGGGTAGTCATAGATTTTATGTCGGCGAACCCACTACTAATTTATTATCAGGAGGAGAAACAAACACAACACCAAAAATTGGCAATGGTTGGGGGACTTATAATACCAACCAATATAATGGTGCACAATATTTTAGCATTGGCACCATATCTAATGTTTCTGGTAACATAGTTACAACATCAGGTAATCACCCATTAAGAAGTTACGACGTTGTAACACCCCAAACAACAGGAGGAGGATTAACCGCAGGAGTTAATTATTTAATTAAAAAATTATCAAATACAACATTCTCTGTGCATTCATATAACAGTTCACAAGACGGTTCACAAGGATACATCAACCCGTCTACGGGTACATTTAAAGTTTATGACGATTTTGCCAATGACGTAAGAGTTAGTATTAATAGCACCAGTTTCCCAACTATGTGGTGGGGACCACCACACTTACCAAATTCAGGTTTAGTTAAAGAAATTATCACAAACGGATTTACAAATCCATTAACTGGTGAAAAAAGTGATTGTATTAGACAACATGTACACAGAGCTGATGGTGTGAGTGACCATATGGCCTACGGTGTTGATGCTAGTTTTACACCAAATCAAGATGTTACTTGTTCCTTTTGGGGTAGGGCGGTCGACAGTGCTGCTGTTGGACAAAGTATAAATTATTATCACTATACATATGGACAAACATCTGCAACCGCGTATTCCATGAGTGCAACCTTGGGTGCTGTAGGTGAATGGAAAAGATTTAGTTATACTTGGAATTCACCTAATAGTGCGGCAATATCATATTGGTTTAACCCCGGCGGACCATATAGATATGATATAGCAAATATTCAAATAGAACAAAAAAATAGAGCAACAAAATATGTTAGTGGAAGTAGGTCAAATACTAATGGATTATTAGATAGTAAACGTACAACCACAATTGATTTAACCAATTCAAGTTTCGACAGTAACAGTGAAATGGTTTTTGATGGGTCTAGTGACGGAATCTCAATTTCAAAAAATGGTATATTCTACACAAATAATTGGACTTGGGAATTTATAATTAAATGGAATAGTAACACGGGGACATATCAAGGAATCGTATGGGCGGAAGGGGCTACGGGTTCGGGTGATAGTGGGTATCAATACCTATTGGCACTATATAATAACACATATTTTCATTATAGAATAACAAACACATCATCTGGTTGGGGTAACACTAATAGTTCCAATATTTCATTTAATCCATCTGTTTATAATCACATTGTGTGGCAATTTAATAATGGAACAACAAATATCCACATAAATGGAAGTTTATGGCATAGTGACACAACTAGAGGGTCGTATAATGGTGGTTCGGATTCTAAAATGTGGATTGGGTGTAGAAATGATAGGTCATACTCATCAGCAGCTTACATTCCAGTTGCGAGACATTATCAACGACAATTAAATGTCGATGAAATTCAACAAAATTATAGGGGTTATAAAAGAAGATTTAATTTATCATAATTTATTATTACTTTTTAAATAAAAATAAACTGATTTTACAGGTATTTATATAAAAACTAGTTTAATATAATGGGTTTAATACCAGCAACAGGAACGGAAATTAGTATGGGAAAAGTAGCGGCAGCCTTAGGTCTTATTACAGGGTCAGGTAACGCTGCTAATACAAATATTGGTCTTAACTCAAGTTTAGGGGTTGGTCGTAACAGGTCATCCACAGTAATTGCTAGTATTACTTCAGGTTCACAAACCCAAGAATCTTCAGATTTTGGAGGTTTATCCACACCAAACGATTACGTTTAATTCTTCCTTCTTACGATTTTTTTTCGTATATTATCTCAATGAATTTGAGGTATAAATCATTTCCGTCACAATATGAACAGTATCATGTTAAATGGAACGGATTAAATTATGATAAGGACATACTTATCAAATTTATTCGTCGTTTAAGGTGGTTAAAACTTGTTTCAATCTTTTCAAAAAATCTAAAAGACGAGTTAAGAATAATGAAAACAATTCTTAATTCATATGATGAGGACGTGATAAACGGGTTACTCAATAACGATGAGAACATTTCACGTATTTGTTTTATTGAAAAGTGGGCTCGAAGAGGTGCTATTGAATTAGTAACTTCAGGTACATTTACAAAAGAAACTTACGGAACTATTAGTCAAATACCATTAAAAGATTATCAGTTATTAACCAAAAGAATTCAAGAACTAATGAATTTGGCGGAATCTGTAACTAGTCAGAACGATAAATCATCAAACGAAACACCTGGATTATGAGAAAATCACTTTACGAGGGGTCATTATGGAGTGGAAAACCAATAAAACTTTCAATTTTAGTACCAACCAAAGATTTGGTTCATTCACAATTCACCTATTCCTTAACCCAATTAATAAAGACAACATCAGAATCGGGAATTGACGTATATGTTTTTTTCGATTCAAGTACCATTCTATTAAACCAAAGAGAAAAATTGATAGAACAAGCGAAAGAAATAAAATCAGATTATGTTTTATGGTTAGATAGTGATATGGTTTTTCCTTCAACAACTGCATTGAGGTTATTGAATCACAAAAAAGATATTGTTGGATGTAACTATATGAAAAGATGTATACCACAAAAACCGGTAGCATATACTAATGTAAAAGATTGGGATAGTTGGGTACCAATGAAACCACAAGAAGATTTGGTAAAGGTTGAAGGGGTCGGTATGGGTTGTCTTTTAATGAAGACAAATGTTTTTAAAAAATTAAAAAAACCATACTTCGAATTTATATATAAAGAAGACACAAAAGATTGGTATGGTGAGGATTTTAATTTACTTGAAAAATTAAGAAATAATGGATATAGTGTTTATATTGATACGATATTAAGTATGGATATAAAACATTTAGGTACATATGCATTTTAATATGAAAAAAATTGGTGTGGGGATATTTTGTTTTGGTGACGAACATTATTTTAAGGGTACTGTAAATAAAATAAATAATCTATTTGATTATAATTTTAAGACATACATTTTAACTGATAATGTAGAATTCTTTGAAAAAAAATACACATCTTTTTACTTAACTGTTATACCATATAAAAGAAACATAAAATCATATCATGATAAAATTGTGTTAGTAAAACATATATTAGATGAAAATGATGTTGCAATTATAATTGACGCTGATACCGATATTAAAGATTTTAAAGTATTTGAAAAAATAAAAAATTATAATTTTAAAGAAGGTATTTCATATATCGAGACCTTAGAATCTCACCCAACAAATAAGAAATACATCAAAGAAATTAATATGAAACAGGATGAGTGGAGGGAATATCACTCCTACTCAAAATCAGTTTTAAAAAATTTTGATGAAAATGAAACAATATGGGAATATTTTCTTATTTTTAATAAGACAAAATTTAACCAAGACAAATTCTTTTTAGAATATGAAAAATTACAAATCGTTAAAGAAAATTGTGATATTCCATACAATAAAAATGTTTTAGGACCTGGAGAAGGTATTTCGATACAAACAAGTTCCACATTATCAAATACACCAATAGTGAGAGATGATGAATTACATGATATTATAAAAGATAATATAATAGGAATAAGTAAAAGACATACAAAACCAAGTTTTTGGCCAAATTGGATGAGATGATATTAAATGAAGATTATATAAACTATTTTATCACCAATAACGGTGAAATACCTGTACCATATAGATGGACACACGGAGCAACAAACGAACACATGGGAGATGGTTTGTTAGTGTATTCGTTGATTCAACATATGAGAGCTAAAAATTGTGTGTGTATCGGTACAGGTGGTGGGTTCATACCGAGAATCATAACACAGGCCAGATTAGATTTACACAAACAAAAAATATTTGAAGGTAATCCCGATTTAAATTGGGGAGATATCGGTGCAACATATTTGGTAGATGCTTGTAATGGTATCGGTGGACCGAATGACTTAGAAAATGAAGAGTCGTTCTTTAGAAAACACTTTCACCCAAGATTTATTAAAGACACATCTGAAAATGCCTTCTATAATTTTTTTATCCCCCAAGACATTAAAATCGATTTCCTTTTTATCGATGGAGACCATTCATATGAAGGAGTAAAAAAGGATTTTGACCTATACTCACAAATACTAAATGATAACGGTATAATTGTTATACACGACACAGACGGTGAATACGAAGAAAGTCTTATCATTTCTGAAGACGCAAAAAAAGATTATCACCGATTCGATGGACCATCAATATTCATTAAAGAACTACAAGAAAATCCCGAGTGGAACTTGATTAATTTGTTTAATTTTCGTATCTTTTCAACAAAACCATCCTCAAGTGGTATTACGATTATTAACAAAAAGAAATGATTAGGTCCTTAACAGTTATTGGTCACGGAACGAATTTATTAACACACCACATCGAACATTATTCTAACTATGTTGATGAGATTTGTTATGTCGTTTACAATACGGATAACAATCCAAAATTACATGATGAGGTTAACGAGATTGTAAAAAATTACAAAAACGTTAAAATTGTAAAAACACACTATGATAGAGTTTTTGATTGGGAAAGGGTTACAATGTTATATAATTACGTAACAAAAAAAGAACCGAATCATTGGTGGGTCATTTCCGATATTGATGAATTTCATCTTTACCCAAATGACAACCTAAAGAAATGTATTGAAGATTGTGACAAAAATGGTTGGCAATTAATGAGAGGCGGATTTATAGATAGAATTGGTGAAAACGGGGAATTCTCAGAGTTAAAAACAAATCAAAATATTTTTGAACAATTTCCAAATATGGGATTTTTTAGATATCCTATGAGTAATGCTTGTCCAAATAAAATTTGTGTAATGAAGGGACATGTTGAAATAACATCTGGTCAACACTATGCAAAAATAGATGGATACACGACTTGGAGATGGCAAGGTTGGAATCACCCATTAATCGCACCGATTGAATCACATTCAGTACAAGTACACCATTTTAAATGGGATAAATCGAGTATTGAAAGACTTAAATCGGTGGCTAACATCAATCAAGAATATGCATTTTCTGAAGAATATAGAAAGATGTATAAAGAAATATCAAAAACAAAAAATAGAATTAACTTAGGTGAACCTGAATTTATGTTTGAACAAAATGGTAAACCTAATTTTAGTGAATATAAACAATGGAATAAATTAATTAAAAAAATAGTATCGATATGACACAAGAAGAAAAAGAAAAACAATTATTGGAACTTGAGATTAGAAAAATCAAGTCATTGGAAAAAATTGCCAATTCTTTAGATGCACTTACGATTTGGTTTGAAGAGATTGATAAAGATGAATGGAGTCAAAGAATACAATATTATTTGGCGGAGTTTCATACTAAAATTGTAAAAGGTGAGACACCTGAAAATAGTGAGGAACAGAAACAAAGTACCAAGAAAAAATGATTGACAAGAAATTAGGAATAATAGTACCATATAGGAATCGTGATGAACAATTAAAAAAATTTAAAAGATTAATCACCAGATATCTTGAAAGGACGGGAATACCTTTCGAGATAATAATTGTTCATCAGGATGATGCAAAACAATTCAATCGAGGTATGTTATTAAACATAGGGTTTAAGTATGCTAAAAAATTGAAATGTGATTATGTGGTATTTCATGATGTCGACATGATACCAATCCATGTTGATTATTCCTATTCTGAATACCCAATACATTTAGCTACCGGATTCAAAACGGGTTTAAATGAAACTCCAAGAGAAATTTTTGACGAATATTTTGGGGGAGTTACACTTTTCTCAATTGAAGAATTTGAGAAGATTGATGGATATTCTAACAAATATTGGGGATGGGGTTACGAAGACACAGATTTATTACACCGTTCAATAAAAGGTGGTATTAATTTAGATACCATACAACTTAAAAACTTAGGTAGATACGGGACGTCACTTAAATTTAATGGTCATAATGCATATGTGAAGGGTAATAATGTTTTTAACCTAAATCACAATCATACATTTTTCATATCTTTTTATTCGGACCCACTTACCTGTGACCACACCAAAGACAGTGATGACTTTAACGTTTTTACTATACCAGGTTATGATTTTGCCATCTCCTATAACTCATTTTCAAGATATAATTTTTGTGCATTTGATGTGAATAAAAACGTGGTTTTTGTTAATTCAAACATCAAGAAGAGTTATAAAACTAATATTACTGTTACAATCGATACGTTTGAAAAGTTAATCAAAGTTTATCAAGATGGTTATTTCATTGGTGAAACAACGTATAACATAAAACTACACAATTATAATAAGGAACCGTTTTTTTATTTAGGAGTAGGTCATCCGGGTAGAGAAAATAGTGAAAAATATTTTAAAGGACATATTGATAGTTTTATTGTGTATAATGAAGTTTTAAGTGAGAATGAGATTTTTGAAATATCAAATAACAAATATCGAGGGTTATCCCAAAATTTTGGGAATTATCAATCGGCCCATTTAATTGAATTGTATTATGATGCAAAATTCATAAAAGATTACAAATTATTTGACCTGTCAGGTAATAATAATCATGGAGAAATAAAAAATTGTGAGATTGTTGAACATGAATTCGATGAATTTGTTGAAGTAAAAATACCACATAGAAGAGAATCTGTTTTTAGTTCATTACCACATGAGGAAAATGGATTTTTTGAAAATAAATGGAAATACCAGGCAACCAGATGGAATCAACTTAGATTCCACAATGAAGTCTATAAAAATGATGAACTGATAAAGAATGATGGTTTAAGTACATTAGAATTTATCGAATATGGTTTAACAACCGAAAAGAACATAACACATATAAATGTAGGAATATAATGAAACATAAGTTAGGTATATGTATCCCTTATCGTAATAGAAAGAGTCACATCGATGAGTTAATCCCAAGACTTACAAAATATCTTAATTCAAAAGGGATAGACCATAAATTTTATGTTGGTCATCAAGTAGACGATAAACTTTTTAATAGAGGTGCAATGAAAAATATTGCAGCGTATCATGCGTTTGAGGATGGTTGTGATTACATTGCTTGGCACGATGTGGACATGGTACCAAGAACTTCTGATTGTGATTACTCTTATCCTGAAGAGACTCCGATACATATTGCAACAAAACTCTCAAAGTATGATTTCGGTTTGGGGTACGACCAATATTTTGGTGGAGTGGTTTTATTTAATAAAGAACAAGTTGAAAAAACAAACGGGTACTCTAATGAATATTGGGATTGGGGTCAGGAAGACGATGATTTATTTTGGAGAGCGTATTTTGAAGGAATGACAACTGGTAGACTTTTTAAATCATACGAAAAAAGAACCGTTGCAGACTTCAATGGGGAAAATTCGTATCTATCGTTACCGACAAACAGAGAAATTAGTTCTTGTTTACATAATGACCATACCATTTCAATATTATTTAACGCAGACCAACAACCGAATAAAGTTCCAATATGGTTAGTTGGTGACGAAGAAAAGAAATTCATTGAATACCCACTATTGAGAAAAAGTGGTAGTTGGACATGGGGATTGTCATTTAACAATTCGAGAGCGGTTACATGTGTATTGTTCGACAGAAACAGTCAACACCACTATAATTACGGAAAAAGATTTGAGAATCAATGGACTTGGTTAACACTATCATTTAATAGTGAAACTAATGACGCGTACCTTTATGTTAATGATGAATTAAACTTCAATGTAAACGGCATTAAAGAACATTTACCATTACACATCGAGGGAGGATTAAAACCACATGATGCGATAAAACCATTTCTTCTTGGATTTTGTAACCACTCAAATACGTACCTTAAAGGTAAAATTGCAGAAGTTAAAATTTATAATAAATTCATAAACAACATTAACGATGTCTTCGATGGAAAGAATGATTTAATATTACATTACGACTTCAATAAGTCAACTAAGGACTTAATAAATGATTTTGAAATCAACAATAATAACGTTACCTTTATCGAAGATGAAATAGAAGTTGTCGAAAATGTTTTACCATATCGTAGAGAAGGTGCTTTTGAATGTCTGTTCCATGTTGACGAAGGGTTTGTGAATGGTAAATGGGCTAAAGGGGAGACAACAGCGAGAAACGAAAAAAGATTTGTTACAGAGATGCAACAAAGAAAAATTAACTATAAAGATGAAGGATATAATAAGATATTAGACGTCACAGAGTTAGTGAACATTAACGAAAGTCTATATCCAAATACTAGATTCATAAATGTAAAAATGAAATGAAAATAAATTATAAACAACCAATTCAAATTGAAAACGGGTCGAATCTAATTTTCGAAAAAGATTTCACTTTAACTATTCAATTTAAGGTGTTAAAAAATTTCAAAAAAGACCAAAAAATTGGCTTTATCGGTATACCCGGTAAGAACTTTGGTTTGAGTTATGATTATGAGGTTGATACATTTGTGTTTGAGTATTGGACAGAAATTAAAAAGAAAGAAGAGAAGTTTAATTGTCATAAAAATTATCCTTTAACAGATGAAGATTTACAAAAGGGTGTTATAATTACGTTGTCATATAATTCTAAAAAAGATGAATTTAAAATTTATCACAATTTTAGATTAATGGACACAATTAAAAAAGACTTCAAACTAATTAACGAGTATGAAAATAAACCAATTTACATTGGTTGTCATAATCCTTCCTCAGTAAAACACAAACACAGCCATTTTGTTGAAATGGAAATGAATCATTTTAGTATTTTCGATAGTGAAATGAAAATTAATGACGTTAAGAAGTTTTACGGTAATATTTTTTACCATGAACCTATTGTTTGTTTTGATGAAGACCAAAATGGGGACATGTCAATGTTTAAAAACGTAGATGTTGAAAGTTTTGAAAAGACGATAGACTTTAATGATGTTAAAGAAAAATTAAATGGTGTTGGTTGTGGATTCTGTTTGGCTAAATGGACTCAAGTTACAATGCACTTACACAATGGTACAACACACTCTTGTCACCATCCAGCACCACACAAAGTCCCATTAGAGGAATTAAAGAGAAACCCGACCGCATTACATAATAGTAATGTTAAAAAATACGCAAGAAAGGAAATGTTAGAGGGTGAGAGACCTTCAGAATGTAATTACTGTTGGAATGTTGAAGATAATTCAAATTCATTTTCCGACAGGGTTTTTAAATCCTCAGAACCATGGTCTGACCCATACTTTAATGAGATTGTAAAGTTAGAATGGAGAGATGATTATAACCCAAAGTATGTGGAGGTAAACTTCTCTAATACTTGTAACTTTAAATGTGCATATTGTGGTCCAGACTACTCCACAAAGTGGGTCGAAGAAATAAATAAGTTCGGTGGGTATGATTTATCATTCAATTACAATTCAACGGAAAGTTGGAAATTAAACAATGTAAAACCATACAAACAAACCGAAAAGAATCCTTATGTTGAGGCATTTTGGAAGTGGTTTCCTGAATTATATGTTAGTTTAGACACATTCAGAATAACAGGTGGAGAACCATTACTTTCTAAAGATACTTGGGGTGTTTTGGATTTTATCATTAACCATGAAAAACCAAACAAAAATTTAAAATTATCAATAAACACTAATTTAGGTGTTACCGATGATTTGATTGATGATTTGATTTTAAAATTGGATAAGATTATCAAAGAAGAAAGGGTTAAAGAAGTGATAATTTTTACATCTTGTGATGCATACGGAAAACAAGCGGAATATGTTAGACATGGTTTAGATTTCGAAAAATTACTTTCGAACATTGATAAAATTTTGACAGTTTTAGATAGAGTTACCATTGTGGTAATGTCCACCTTCAACATCTTTAGTATTTTTTCTTATGAGAAATTGATTAAGAAAATTCATGAATTTAAAATTAAACACTTTAACAGAAGAAGATTTTGGAATTCCGCAATTATTTTAGACACATCTTATTTAAGATACCCACAATTTCTAAGCTTTAGATTACTTAAAGGTTTTTTAAATCCTGAATACTTTAACAGATGTGAAAAATACATGAAATTCAATTCAACATATAGAAGTCTTAATTCATTCGAGGCTGAGAGTATGGATGATGTTGGTTTCTCACATAAAGAAATCGAAAAAATAACAAGAATAAAGGACATTTTTAATAGTGATGGGGATGACGATAATGTTACATTCTACACTGAAAAAGTTGATTTTGTTAAATTCATTCGACAATATGAGGAACGTAGACAAATGAACTGCTTAGAATATTATCCTGAACTTAACGATTTCATTAAAAAAATAGAAAATGAGAATAAATTATAGAGAACCATATTGGATAAAATTTAATTGGGACTTATCGTCACATAATGATAATCAGTATGTTACTGAGTTTAACAAACACAACAATGATGATTTTTCAGATTTTTTACATAATGAATCATTTGTAATAAGTGCAACATTTAGAATTGAGAACACATTCGAAAAGGATGAAATATCGATGGTTTACGGTAAACCTGGAAAGCAAATGGGCCTTTCGTATAACACAACAACACAGTCAACGGCTTTCGAGTATTGGGTTACGGTTAATGGTAACGATGAGTTTAAATATTTTCACATTAAAGATGTTAATGTTGATGATATAGAGAAGGGTGTTACCATTACAATTATTAGGGATGGTAAATCATTAGTCGCGTATAAAAACTTCGAGGAAATTAACAGAATGGAACTTGATGGTGAATTTGTCGAAGACTATAAAATACCGGGTTTCTTTTTAGGATGTGCTAGTCCACAATCAAAGGAGAAAAAACATAGGTATTATTGTGAAGTTGAATATGATTTCTTCTCAATATTAAAAAATGTTACAGATATTGAAAAAATTAGAGATTTACATGAAACTAAAAATGGTGATTTAATAAATAAAAACTACTATAACAATATCCTTTGTTTATATGATTTCCAAACCATAAATAACATCGGAATCGTATATGATGAGTCTAAAAACACAAATTTTTTGGAAAAAGTACCAAGTGAATTTGTTTTGTAATATCAAAAAAATAACGTATATTTTAAAAAAACAAAAATGTCAAAAGAATTAGTAAATTGGAGAGATAAAAATTTAAACTCAGTTAGTTGTAGTTTCTGTGCCGCTAAGTGGTTAAATGTTAGTTTACACTTAGGTCACGGATTCACAAACTCTTGTCACCTACCACTACCACACCCAATTGATGTGGAGGAAATAAAAACAAATCCTGCAGCATTACATAACACTAAATTCAAAAAAGAAATTAGAAAAATGATGCTTGAGGGTACCAAACCTGCTGAGTGTTCATACTGTTGGAAAATTGAAG
>JACCDL010787082.1_pt1 | contig 41174 bp, 34 predicted proteins | sample 7441931 | NCBI WGS metagenome assembly JACCDL01 (sample SAMN15323437, study PRJNA562643) | freshwater metagenome | isolation source: river surface water | place: USA:Blue River Watershed | collected 2017-08-16
ATAACAGTAACTACACCTGCAGCAACTGTACTTTTAATCATGGTGGAAATCACATTCTTTCTATGGACCATTCCACCATAAAAAAAGGCTAAACCAGGGGTCATTAAGAATACCAACGCAGTTGAAATGAGCACCCAGGTAATATCAGCACCATTATAAACACCAGCCTTGTCTTCAAAATTGGGTAAAACAGGAGTGAAAATAGCCACTATCGCTAATAGGGCCAGGAGAATGAAAGGGAGTCTGTCTCTTACAATTTTAGACTTCATTATTATTGTTTTGGTTAAAGAATATTTAATTATTTATCCCAAAACTATAAAATTGTAACCTAAATATGCTAAAAACTAAACATATTAAAATATATAATATGATATTAAAGAAATATTAAATGATTGTAAATCAATAATATATATACTTATTAAGAAAAAAGTGTGGAAAATTAATTATTTAAAAATATATACATATATAAATATATTATATGTAAATCATTGTAAATGGATTTTGGGTCCGTGTTAAGACAGTATTTACAGAACAGGAAGGACTATGCTAAATTGAAAAGGCTAGCATCTTTTGACTCTAATTGTGAGCTACCCATGAGAAATTCATCAACCTTTCTGGCACATTCTCTGCCTTCGCTAATAGCCCAAACAACCAGAGATTGGCCTCTTCTCATATCACCACAAGCAAAGATTTTGGCGATATTGGTTTTATAATCTTTTTCGGTTGCTTTTACATTTCCTCTTTCGTCAATTTGAACGTCTAGTTGGTCGATGAGACCATCTTTTTGAGGGGCGACAAAACCCATTGCCAGTAAAACCAAATCACAGGGAATGGTTTTTTCGGATCCAGCCTTTTCCACAAAAGAGCTTGGTCTGCCGTCCACTGATTTCCATTCAAGTTCAACTGTTTTTAAGGCAACTAATTCTCCTTTTTCATTTCCAATGAATTCTTTTGTTGCTATCGCCCATTCTCTGGTACAACCTTCTTCGTGTGAGGTAGTTGTTTTAAGGACCATTGGATAGGTAGGCCAAGGCATGAAGTCATTCCTCGATGCTGGTGGTTTAGGCATTAATTCAAATTGAAGCACTTCTGCAGCGCCTTGCCTATTTGAGGTTCCAACGCAATCACTACCTGTATCACCACCACCAATAACAACTACACGTTTATTTTTTGCAGAGATGATATGGTCTATAATATTGCTTTCAATTGATTTGTTGGCTAGGGGATCTGCGCCTGCAACTATTTTGTTTTGTTGTTTGAGAAAGTTCATGGCAAAATGAACACCATTTAAATCTCTTCCAGGGATAGTTAGATCTCTCGGAACCGTTGAACCACCTGCGAGGACAACAGCGTTGTATTCCCTTAGTAAGTCATTTAAGTTGACATTTACACCAACGTTAGCATTGCATTTAAAACTGATACCTTCTTTTTCTAATAACTCAATACGTCTATCAATTACATTCTTTTCAAGTTTAAAGTCGGGTATACCATAACGCAATAGTCCGCCTGGTTTTTCATCTCTTTCAAATACTGTAACAGTGTGACCTGCCTGGTTGAGTTGGGCTGCTGCAGCTAATCCAGCCGGACCACTACCAATAACTGCAATTTTTTTACCCGTTCTTAAAAAAGGAACTTTTGGTTGCACCAGTCCTTTTTCAAACGCGATTTCTATGATGTGTTTTTCTATTTCTTCAATATTAACAGGTGGCTGGTTGATACCCAAAACACAGGCACTTTCACAAGGAGCCGGACAAATTCTACCAGTGAACTCTGGGAAATTATTGGTGGAAGTTAAAATCTCATAGGCTTCCTTCCAATCTTCTTTGTATACAGCGTCATTGAATTCTGGAATGATATTTCCTAAAGGACATCCATGGTGACAAAACGGTACGCCACAATCCATGCACCTTGCAGCTTGTTTGTTTAGTTCATCAGCTGAAAAGGGTTGTACAAATTCATTGTAATGTTGAACTCTTTCTGCTTTGTCAATTTTAGTTGGACTAACTCTTGTATATTCTTTAAATCCTGTTGGTTTTCCCATTGTCTATACTATTTAAGGGTAGCAGCAATACCTGATTTTTGTTTTGCCAAAACTGATTTATAATCTCTCGGAAATACTTTTATAAATCGAGCTCTCTGATTATCAAAATCACTTAGCAAGAATTTTGCTACTGTGCTGTTTGTTGATCTAAAATGTTCTTCTAAGAGCTGTTGTACAATTTCAACGTCATCTTGATCTAATGGATCTAAATCCACCATCTCTGGATTACACTTGTCTGAGAAGTCGCCATGAAGATCATAGATATATGCAATACCGCCACTCATACCTGCAGCAAAATTTCTGCCGGTTGCGCCTAATATTAAAACTGTTCCACCAGTCATGTATTCACAGCCATGGTCGCCAACACCTTCCACAACAGCAGTTGCTCCAGAATTTCTTACTGCAAAACGTTCACCAGCTTTACCTCTGATAAATGCTCTTCCATTGGTGGCTCCATAAAATGCCACATTCCCAATTAAGATGTTTTCTTCAGGAACGAATTTTGATTGTTTATCAGGGTAGACAATCATTTTGGCGCCACTTAATCCTTTACCAAAATAATCGTTTGCATCACCCTCTAATTCCAGCGTAATGCCTTTCGTGTTGAAAGCACCAAAACTTTGTCCCGCTGTTCCTTTGAATTTTAGATGGATAGTATCTTCTGGTAAGCCATCAGCACCAAATTTCTTTGTTATCTCATTACTGAGCATTGTACCTATGGTTCTATCAGTATTTTTGATAGGATAGTCAAGTGCGATTTTTGCTTTTCCTTCAAGTGCTTTTGCACTGTCTTCAATTATCTTCCAATCCAAGACACCAGCAATACCATGATCTTGTTCTTCTTGTTTGTAGATTCCAGTATAAGCATCTGTTGGCTCTTTGTATAGAATCGGAGAGAGGTCTAGCTTACTGTATTTCCAATGTTCAACGCCTTCTCTAATCTTTAGTGCATCAGACTGACCAACCATTTCTTCAATAGTTTTATAGCCAAGTTCTGCCATGATTTCTCTCAATTCAGCAGTCATGAACTTGATAAAGTTCACCACATACTCTGCAGCTCCGTTGAACCGCTTTCTTAAATCTGGGTCTTGTGTAGCAACACCAACTGGACAAGTATTGAGATGGCATTTTCTCATCATGATACAACCTTCAACAACCAATGCTGCAGTAGCAACACCCCATTCTTCTGCACCAAGAAGTGTAGCAATAGCAACATCTCTTCCGGTTTTTAATTGTCCATCTGCTTGTAAAACAACTCTGCTTCTTAGTTTATTTTTTACCAAGGTTTGTTGTGCCTCTGCTAAACCAAGTTCCCACGGTAAACCAGCATGTCTGATTGAACTCAAAGGTGATGCACCAGTTCCACCATCATGTCCGGATACCAATACCACATCAGCCTTGGCTTTTGCAACACCAGCAGCGATAGTTCCAACACCAGCTTTTGAAACCAGTTTCACACTGATTCTTGCTTTTCTATTAGCATTCTTTAAATCAAAGATCAATTGGGCAAGATCTTCAATAGAATAAATATCGTGATGGGGTGGTGGCGAAATCAATCCAACACCTGGTGTTGAGTGACGAACTTTCCCAATCCAGTCATCTACTTTATGCCCTGGCAATTGTCCACCTTCTCCAGGCTTAGCACCTTGTGCCATTTTAATTTGTAGTTCATCTGCCTCAGTTAAGTATTGTGCTGTTACACCAAATCTGGCTGATGCAACCTGCTTGATAGAAGACCTCATAGAATCTCCGTTCTCAAGTGGCTGATAACGTATAGCATCTTCACCTCCTTCACCTGTATTACTCTTAGCACCGAGCCTGTTCATTGCTATAGCAAGCGTGGTGTGTGCTTCCCATGATATTGAGCCAAACGACATAGCACCAGTCGCAAATCTTTTGTAAATATTTTCAGCTGGCTCAACTTCTTCTAATGGGATAGAAGTGCGAAGAGGGTTGATGGAAAACATACTTCGAAGTGTACACGCTTTTTCACTTTGCTCATTGACCAACTTCGAATATTTTTTAAACAAACTATAATCGCCTGTTCTTGTAGAATGTTGAAGTAGATGAATGGTTTGTGGATTGAAAAGGTGAAATTCTCCTTTTCTCTTCCATTGGTATATTCCACCAACAGGGAGTCGGTCTACCGGTGTATTTTTCTTACTGAATGCAAGATTGTGTTTTGCCAAAGCTTCTCTTGCAATCTCATCTAGTCCCAACCCTTCAATTCGTGAAACAGCCCCAGTGAAATATTTATTCACTACATCCTGATTCAATCCAATGATTTCAAAAATTTGTGCACCTTGGTAAGATTGCAAAGTGGAAATTCCCATTTTTGAAAAAACTTTCAATAGTCCTTCATTGACAGCCTTGATGTAGTTTTTCTTTAATTGTTCTGGGTCTGTATCTGTTTTTATTTTTCCACTCATCCTCATATCCCTTATGCTTGATAAAGCGAGATAAGGATTGATGGCTGTTGCTCCGAAACCAATGAGACATGCAAAATGGTGAACCTCCCAGACATCTCCTGCTTCAACTATAATTCCCACTTTACCTCTGTAGCCTTTTCTGATGAGATGATGGTGAATTGCAGCAGTTGATAACAAAGAAGGAATAGGTGCATGGTCTGAATCGATTGCTCTGTCTTGCAAAATCAATACTTCAAAACCATCTTCAACTGCATCCACTGCATATCTGCATATTCTGTCCAATGCTTTTTTTAATGCACCTGCACTTCCATCTGCTCTGAAATAACACTGTAAAGTTTTGGCTTGAAAAATCCCTGTATCAATACTTCTGATTTTTTCAAGATCATGATTGGTTAATACAGGATGCTTCAGTGCAACAGTGTGACAACTCAATGGATCTTCAATAAGCATATTACCATTGTTCCCAACGAAAGTTGCAAGTGACATAACCAATCTTTCTCTTATTGGATCAATTGGTGGGTTGGTTACTTGCGCAAACAACTGTTTGAAGTAACTGCTTAAATGTTGGGGTTGATCACTTAATATCGCCAATGGAACATCAGTGCCCATCGAACCAATTGGTTCTTTTCCGTCCAACGCCATTGGTGCAATGATGTTCTCTAAATCTTCTGCACTGTATCCAAATGCTTTTTGGTATTTGAATACCTGATCAGGTTGCAAATGGGTAAATGTTACACGTGGTTCTGGTAACTCATTTAACCTGATTTTATATTTATTTAAATAATCAGCATATGGTTTTTGTCCGCAGATATTTTTCTTTAACTCTTCATCACTAATGATTCTTCCTTCTTCAATATCTACCACAAACATTTTGCCGGGTTGCAATCTTCCTTTTTCAATTACAAGAGAAGGGTCTACAGGAAGCGCTCCTGTTTCAGAAGCCATGATTACTCGATCGTCTGAGGTGACACAATACCTGGAAGGTCTTAAGCCATTTCTATCCAAGGTAGCACCAATCATTCTGCCATCTGTAAATGATATTGAAGCTGGACCATCCCATGGTTCCATGATTGAAGCATGAAATTCATAAAAGGCTTTTTTGACTGGATCCATGTTTTCATCGCCGTCCCATGCCTCAGGTATCAACATCATCATTACATGTGGTAATGATCTTCCTGTCATGGTCAACAATTCAATCATGTTGTCTAAGCTAGCAGAGTCGCTTTGACTACTTGAAACCAAAGGCAATATCATCTCCATTTCTTCTTTGGTGAAATAAGGAGATGTAAATCCTTTTTCATTGGTCTTGATCCAATTCAAATTACCCTGCAAAGTATTGATCTCGCCATTGTGTGCAATAAATCTAAATGGTTGTGCTAGTTTCCAAGAGGGGAAGGTGTTTGTGGCAAATCTTGAATGCACCAAACCAAGCGCACTGACAACTTTTTTATTTTGAAGATCTGGATAATAACTGCGAACCTGTCCACTTGTTAACTGTCCTTTGTAAACAATTACTTTGTAGGATAATGATGCCAAGTAGAAACCAATTGGGTCTTTCTTGACAGTATTGTTGATTAGATGACTTGCATAGTTTCTCAAAACAAAAAGCTTTCTTTCAAAAGCCATTGGGTCATTGATGTGATCCGGACAAGAAATGAAAACTTGTTCTATATCTGGCTCTACAGATCTGGCAGTAAATCCAATTTCTTCCGGATTCACAGGAACTTTTCTCCAGGCAAGTACTTCCATGCCCAGTTCCTCTGTGGTCCTTGTAAAAATATCCCTGCATTCTTCTCTTAAGCGAAGCTCTTTTGGAAAGAAAACCATCCCTACACCATATCTTCCAAAAGCTGGTAAATGAACACCCAGCTTCAAACATTCATCGAAGAAAAAGGCATGTGGTGTTTGAATCAAAATACCGGCTCCATCACCAGTATTGTTTTCGCAACCACAAGCGCCCCTGTGTTCCATATTTTCCAATATGGTTAGGGCATCAGAAATGATTTGATGACTTTTATTACCCTTGATATTCGCTACGAAACCTATTCCACATGCATCTCTTTCGAATTCAGGACGATATAATCCCGGATTTCTTGCCATAAGAAAACTAATTTTAAAAAAATTCTAATAAAACGACCAATAGGATGGATAAAATCCAACATTAAGGCAAGCGTTCGCTTGAAATTAATAAAAAGATGCGAAAGCTTGAAAAAAGTTCCAAGAATTTAATTAAAAAGTTTTCAACGTTTGATCTTATTCTGCGTAGCTGCTTACAGGCTCACAAGTACATACCAAGTTACGGTCGCCGTAGGTGTTGTTTACTCTTGCCACGGTAGGCCAGAATTTACTCACATGTAGACGTTCAACTGGGAATGCTGCTTTTTGTCTAGAATAGGGTCTATCCCATTCATTTGTGCAGATATTTTTAAGTGTATGTGGAGCTCTTTTTAGGACGTTGTCTTTTTTGTCAGCCTGACCTTCTTCAATTTCTCTGATTTCATTTCGAATGGAAATCATTGCATCACAAAAACGGTCAAGTTCTCCCTTGTCTTCACTTTCAGTTGGTTCAATCATGATGGTACCCGGCACTGGGAAGCTCATGGTAGGTGCATGGAAGCCATAATCCATCAATCTTTTCGCAACATCTTCTGCTTCTATGTCGGCCGACTTTTTAAATGGTCTTAAATCGACAATGAATTCATGTGCACAGGTATTATTGCTTCCAAGATACAATACATCATAATGTCCGGTTAGCCTGCATCTCATGTAATTAGCATTCAGAATTGCATATTCGGTTGAAGCTTTTAAGCCTTTGCTACCGAGCATTCTGATGTAACCATAACTGATGAGCAAGATACTTGCACTACCATACGGTGCAGCACTAACTGCAGTGTTGCCTTTGTCGAGTTTAATCTCTTCGTTGTTGTTGAAGCTATGTCCGGGTAGGAAAGGAGCCAAATGCGATTTTACGCAAATTGGGCCCATACCAGGACCACCACCGCCATGTGGAATTGCAAATGTTTTATGAAGATTCAAGTGGCACACATCCGCACCAATCAAGCCCGGAGCGGTTAATCCCACCTGTGCATTCATATTTGCACCATCCATGTATACTTGTCCTCCGTGCTCATGAATAATCTGTGTGATTTCTTTTACAGTCTCCTCATATACACCATAAGTACTTGGATAAGTAATCATGATACCAGATAGCACATCACTGTATTGATTTGCTTTTTCTTTTAAATCTGCAATATCAATGTAACCATTGTCTAGTGCCTTAACCACTACTACTTTCATTCCAGCCATCACTGCTGATGCAGGATTGGTACCGTGTGCAGAGATTGGTATGAGCATTACGTTGCGGTGATGATCTCCTCTCGACAAATGGTAACCTCTGATGGCTAGTAGTCCAGCATATTCACCTTGAGCACCACTATTCGGCTGCAAACTGCAAGCATCAAATCCGGTTACTTCATTGAGGTATTTCGAAAGTTCTTCAGCCATCAATTGGTAGCCTTTCGTTTGGGAAGTAGGTGCAAAGGGGTGGATGCTGCTCCAGCAGGGCCAACTCAATGGCATCATCTCGGTTGCAGCATTTAATTTCATGGTACAACTTCCTAAAGAAATCATTGAGGTGTTGAGCGACAAATCTTTGTTTTCTAAAGACTTGATATAACGCATCATCTTACTCTCACTGTGGTAACTGTTGAAAACTCCTTGCTCTAAAAATGGAGAAGTTCTGGTTAATGCAGTTGGAATATTTTTTAGATAATCTTCTTTTGATAAGGTTTCATTGATTGTCTCGTTAATACCAAAACACTTCAATAATTCAACAACATTTTCTCTTGTTGTAGTTTCATCAAAACTGATACCGATTTGTTTTTCGTTGATTAATCTTAGGTTAATCAGTTTGCCAGCAGCTCCTTCAACAATTTCTTTAGCATTGTTCGCATTCACAACAATAGTATCAAAATAGTGTGCAGAAGCAAGTGTAAATCCTTTTGCTGTTAAGGCTTTCGCGGCAGTAAATGCAAGCAATGAAGTGCGAGTTGCTATTTGCTTAAGACCATTCGGGCCATGGTAGACTGCATACATGGCTGCCATGTTTGCAAGTAAGGCCTGTGCTGTACAAATATTCGAAGTAGCTTTTTCTCTTTTGATGTGTTGTTCACGTGTTTGAAGCGCCATGCGCAATGCCCTGTTTCCATCAGCATCAATACTTACCCCAATAATTCTTCCTGGAATACTGCGTTTGAAATCATCTTTGGTTGCAAAGAAAGCAGCATGTGGTCCACCAAAACCCAAAGGAACCCCAAATCTTTGTGCTGAGCCACAAGCAGCATCTGCACCTAATTCACCAGGAGGGGTTAACAATGTGAGTGAAAGAAGATCCGTTGTCATCACAACATAACCACCAACTGCATGTACTTTTTCTATGAATGATTTTGGATCAATTACTGCTCCTAAATTGTTGGGATATTGAACCAAGGCGCCAAAATAGGTTTCGTCTAAATCCGCAGTTTCCAAACTTCCCTGAACAATTTCAATACCGATAGGAAGTGCTCTTGTTATGAGCAAATCCAATGTTTGTGGGAAGCAATGTTCATCAACGAAAAACTTTGGACGATCGATACTGTCTTGTTTGTTGAGTGCGTTGAAGAACATGGTCATTGCTTCTGCAGCTGCAGTTGCTTCATCCAAAAGAGAAGCATTAGCGATAGGTAGTCCCGTTAGATCAGTAACCATTGTTTGGAAGTTCAATAAACTCTCTAATCTTCCCTGAGCAATTTCAGCTTGGTAGGGAGTGTATTGTGTATACCATCCTGGGTTCTCAAATATGTTTCTAAGAATTACACTCGGAGTATGTGTTCCATAATAACCTTGACCAATGAAGTTCTTGGCAACAATATTCTGTTCACCTAATTTTTTAACATGATCTAAATAGGCTGCTTCACTCATTGCAGTAGGAGTGTTGAGTTCCTTTTGCATTCTAATATTTCCAGGAACTGTCTTGTCTATAAGTGTGGCCAAATTGGGTTCACCTATGGTGTTCAACATATGTACCTCTTCTTCTGGTGAAGGCCCAATATGTCTGCTCCTGAATTCGTTATCCTGCTGCTCAAAAAGATTCATTTATCAAATATTTTGGGTGATGGAATGTATCAACTAAAGGGAGTGCAAATTTAATCAGATCGAAGCAGTATTTGTATACTTTGTATACCCTTAAAGACAATTGTGGATTAAATGGTGAAACACGGGTATAATAGTGGTTTTAGTTTATTTTTGAGGTATGTCAAACGAGTTATTGCTCAATTGGGAGAAAAAGTCGGCCGAACACGAAAAGCTGTATAAAAACTACCTAAAAAAGGTGGATAAAAACAAAGTGCTCAAGCAGCTTCCATCTCTCCATGAGGAGGCTTTTGAGCAAGTCGACTGCCTAACCTGTGCCAATTGCTGTAAAAATTATTCACCAAGGTTCAAAACGCCTGATATTAAAAGGATCAGCAAGGTATTGGGGTTGCGGGAGAGTGTGTTTATTGATACCTATTTAGAGCTTGATGCTGAGGGGGATTACGTGCTAAAGACAAAGCCATGTCCCTTTTTAGGAAGTGATAATTTCTGTTCCATTTATGAGGATAGGCCATCCGACTGCCGACGGTTTCCGTATACCGATGAAGATGTGTTCTTTAAACGCCCTGCTATCACCCTGAAAAATACCTCATTTTGTCAGGCAGCTTATTTTGTGATTGAAAAGCTGATGGAGGTTGCTAAGTAAGCCTTAATAGCTCAAACGCTTAATGGTAGGGTTTTTGATCCAATTGTAAACAACAATACCAATGGTCATTGTGCCTCCAAAAACAACCGCTGGTACAACCCCCATTAACCGAGCAGCAAAGCCACTTTCAAAAGCTCCTAATTCATTGGATGAAATAATGAAAATACTGTTGAGGGAAGAAACTCTTCCTTTCATGTTTTCAGGCGTTTTCAATTGTAGTACAGTAGATCTAACGATTACACTGATCCCATCCAATACCCCTGAAATCAATAAAGCCGCAAAGGATAACCAAAAGAAGGTGGACAAGCCAAAGACAATCATCATCAAACCGAATCCTGCAACACAATACAGCATTACTTTTCCTTGACCTTTTTTCATGGGAATGAAATTGATGATTAACATCACCAAGATGGCACCAATTCCAGGTGCCGATCTTAATATTCCTAAACCTTCTGGTCCAGTTTTTAATATTTGATCTGAGAAGTAGGGTAGCAAGGCAGTAGCACCACCAAAGAAAACTGCAAATAAGTCGAGGCTCAATACTCCTAAAATTTCTTTCGACTGCCAGACAAATTTAAAACCTTGTTGAATGCTTTTCACCATGGGTTCTTTATGTTGTATGACAGCAGGAGGTTTAGGCTTGATGAAGAAAAGCAACAGCACTGAAAGTGTGAGCATAATGATCATGATGATGAATGCAAAAGTGATGCCTTTTTCTCCATATAACAATCCTCCTATAGCTGGTCCGGATACCGCTGCAATTTGCCAAGAGCTGCTGTGCCAGCTTGTTGCGTTGGGGAGTTTTTGTTTGGGTACCAGCATGCTGACTAATGCAAATGAGGTTGGACCGCTAAATGCTCTTGCAACACCTGTTAAAAATGCAATCATGTAAACCGCCAGTAAAACTGTCGATTTGCTCAAAATGCTTAATGCATGCTCACTGGTGATATACGCAAACAGGATGGTGAGTACAAGATTACCAGCCAGACTATAATGCAGCAGTTTTTTCTTGTCGCTTTTATCGATAATGTAACCAGAATAAATAGCCATGATAACCGCAGGTACAAACTCCACTAGTCCAATTAATCCAATGCTAAAAGGATCTTTAGTGATGGCAAATACTTCCCAGCTGATCAAAGTTGCTTGCATGGTAAGCACCATGATGAAAAAAAAGCGAGCAACAATGTACATGCGAAATTCAAAATACCTCAAAGCGGCAAAGCTCTTATGTCTGAAGAACTTGAACATGCCTGCAAAGTTCGCATTTTATCTGCAAAACACTTAGGGAAATGTAATAACGTGCTGTCCCTCTGTATAGTCACGATCTAGCGCAGCCAATAAAATATCAAGATGTTCTGGGTTGTTTATAAAGTCGACATTACTGGCATCAACAAATAAAGTCTTAAACGAATGTTGTTTGATATAGTGGGTATAGGTCTGCTGAATTTCAAACAAATAATCATCCTTGATATTTTGTTCATACGACCTGTTCCTTTTTTTGATATTCTCTTGTAGTTTATTTACAGGTGCATGAAGATAGATGAGTAAATCTGGCTGAAGCAATTGGGGTTGCATCATTTCAAATAAACGTTGAAACAAACGAAACTCATCAACAGGTAAATTAACCTTTGCAAAAAGTAAACATTTGGTGAAGAGGTAATCTGATACCGTAATATTTTGAAATAAATCTTGCTGACTCAGCAAGTCCTTTAATTGCTTGAATCGTTCTGCCATGAAGAACAATTCAACTGAAAACGCATATTGGGCAGGGTTTTCATAGAACTTGGCCAAAAAAGGATTGTCGGCAAACTCCTCTAATACAAGACGTGCATTGAGTTTATTGGCCAATAAACCAGCTAATGTGGTTTTACCAGCGCCTATATTTCCCTCTATGGTAATGAACTTGTATTTCATTTCGTCAAACTTACAGCAGCAAAGCCAAAAGCAAAGTTTTTATTTTTTAGTTTTTTTCATAAAGGGCAACTTCAAGGGTATCCTCACAATCATTCAACATATCAATAATTGATTTACTTGTTTTTGGATCAATATAATCTGGGATTAACTCTGAGAGTGGCACTAACACAAACCTTCTAATTGAAATACGGTCGTGTGGAACAGATAATCCGGGTTTGTTGATGATTTGATTTTCAAAATAAAGTATATCAATATCAATGGTTCTAGCCCCATTTTTTTCAGCTCTAATTCTGCCTAAATCTTGTTCAATGGCTAATAATGCAGTCAAAAGCTCTTCCGGACCAAAAGAGGTGGCTATTTCTACTACTTGATTCAAAAAAGAGGGTTGTTCTGTAATTCCCCATGCTGCAGTTTCATAAACAGAGGATAGTCTAAGGATCTTTATTCCTTTTTGTTGCATCTTTTCCTTTGCTGCAGCCATAAATCCTAAACGGTCGCCTAAGTTGCCACCTATCAATAAATATGCTGCTTTCATAAATATGCCTGTTTGAAGGCGGTCAAAGTTCTTTATTTTCGTGCTCTAAACGTTTGACGGTTGAAAAGTTTTTTTAAGAGTTTTTTTGCCACTTTACTTGCCCTAGTGGTTTTCTTTGGACTGATTTTTATTTTGTTTTTTGGTATAGCAGGTGCATTGCTTGCTGATGAACAGGTCAAAATAGATTCAAAATCAGTCTTGGTAATCGATCTTTCCAAGCGAATGACAGATCGTAAAATTGATGATCCTTTTGCAGAAATCTCCGGAGATGAAGCATATCCTGATCTTTCTACAGCAGTAAAGTTGATAAAGTATGCTGCAAAAGATAGCCTGATAAAAGGTATTTATTTGGTTGCCAAAGACAACGGTAATGGCGCGGCAAGTTCAACAGAATTAAGAACGGCTTTAACTGAGTTTAAAAAGTCAAAAAAATTCATCATAGCCTTCGGTGACTATATTTCTCAATCAGCCTACAGTATTGCAGCATTATCAGATAAGATTTATTGTCACCCTAAGGGCATGTTTGAATGGCAAGGGATGTCTGTAGAATATGTTTTTTTCAAAAGCTTACTCGATAGGTTAGAAATCAAGCCTCAAATATTTTATGCTGGTAAATTCAAAAGCGCTACTGAGCCTTTTAGAGAGACGAGCATGACTGCTGCAAATAAAGAGCAAACACAGGTATGGTTAAATGATTTGTATACAGAAATGCTAACTAAAGTAGCTGATAGCAGAGGTTTGTCGGCAGATTCTTTGAAGCTGTATGCTGAACAGTTTAGAATTGACGCACCTGAAAAAGCAGTACAATATAAACTCATTGATGGACTTAAATTTGATGATGAAGTAAAGCAAGAGATCAAGTCCAAACTTGGATTAGCCAAAACAGACAAAATTAATTTTGTTAGTCTCCCTGATTATGAAAAAGCAGCGGATTTATCAGATGATTATGCAAAAGAGAAAATAGCTGTTGTATTTGCTGAAGGTGATATCATGTATGGAAAGCCTTCTCCTGAAACCATAACATCTGACGAATATTTATCGCTCTTAAGAAATATCAGGTATGATAAATCTATCAAAGCAGTTGTACTTCGTGTAAACTCGCCAGGTGGAAGCAGTCTTGCCAGTGAAATCATTTGGCGTGAGATTGAGATGATTAAAAAAGAGGGAAAGAAAGTAGTTGTATCCATGGGTAACGTAGCAGCAAGTGGTGGTTATTATATTGCTTGCAACGCAGACAAAATATTTGTACAGCCTAACACCATTACTGGTTCTATTGGTGTTTTTTCTGTGGTGCCAGATTTCTCCTCATTCATGAAGAATAAGCTTGGAATAACCTTTGATGGAGTAGCTACTTCAAAGTATGCGGATGTTCCAAGTATTACTAGAGCCATGACTGAAGAAGAGAAAAAAATCATTCAGCACGAAGTGGATAAGATCTACATGACATTCAAAACAAGGGTTGCAGAGGGAAGAAAATTAGACTTGAATTATGTAGATAGCATTGCACAGGGTAGGGTATGGACAGGCAAAAGGGCAATTGATTTAAAATTGGCTGATCAGATAGGTGGATTAGAAGAGGCTATTTCAGCGGCTGTAAAAATGTCTGGAGTAAAAACCTATAGGGTGAAATCTTATCCAGAACCCAAATCATTCTTTGAGTACATCATGAATGTTTATCCAGATGAGCTGAGCAGATCTTCATTGAAAAAGGAGTTAGGTTCTGAAGAATACGAAATTTTCCTACGCCTGAAAGAACTGAAGAATGAAAAGGGAGAAATAAAAGCAAGATTGCCTTTCGAGCTTTCAATTCACTAAATTTGCTGAATGTCTGGAAAAGCTCATCAGTATAATCAACTAGTGGCCATGTTGGCCATAGCCAAAGCAAGTCTTAAATCTATCTTTAGAAGTCCCTCCGCAGTCATCTTTAGCTTCTTATTCCCAATTATATTCATTCTTGTATTTGGATTTTTGAGCTCTACAACACCTGTTATCAAAGTGGCATTTGCAGAGGAATCATCAACTAAAAATGAGCTGTACAAGAAATTACTCGAAAAGAGTAACCTTAAGATTAAGACCCAACCGGAAAAAATATCATTGCAGGAATTAGAGAAGGGGCATATAACTGCTATACTCAACATCAAGGAAGTGGCTCCAAATGCATTTCCTAAATATGTGGTAGAAATTACTACATCAACTGCGGCTGCTGATCGAATAGGATTACTACAATCAATTATTCAGCAAGTGATTGCTGAGTTGGATGTTGTAAATTTTCCACAACGTCCTACTTATGCGTTCATGCAAAAGGAGACGTTACCTGGTCGTGAATACAGGACCATCGACTTTATCTTACCCGGGCAACTTGGCTTCTCGTTGTTAAGTGCAGGGGTATTTGGTGTTGCGTTTATCTTTTTCAACTTACGTCAGACACTAGTATTGAAGCGTTTTTTTGCAACACCTATCAAAAGAACCTATATCGTTTTTGGTGAGGGATTGGGGCGAATAGCTTTTCAGATGATAACAGCTGTTGTTATCCTTTCTATTGGACATTTTGCGTTTAAGTTTACACTCATCAATGATTGGGTCACATTCCTTGAACTCATGGTACTGAGTTTAATTGGCCTGATTGTATTTATGGGGTTTGGATTTATTGTAAGCGGACTAGCAACAAGTGAGAGTACCATTCCTCCCTTTGCGAATTTGGTTACACTTCCTCAGTTTTTGTTAGCAGGTACTTTTTTCCCTGTTGAGAATTTTCCTAGCTGGTTGCAACCCGTTTGTAATATTCTTCCATTGACACATCTTAATCAAGCAATGAGAAATGTTGCCTTTGAAGGGGCACATCTGACTGATTGTGGTCCACAGTTGCAATACCTATTGATCTGGGGAATTGTACTTTATGCTGCTGCAATCAAGGTTTTCCGTTGGGAATAGCGGATAGTTGATAATTCTTTAGGTTTCTTTGTAGCCCTTCCCATTTTGCTCTTTTAAGAGGAGAATCTTTAAAAATACTATTGAACTTTTCTTTATCGAGGTTAAGCCAATCGGATATGGTAAAACTAAGCATGCCATCTGTAGGAGAAAATGCTTGTTCTTGGTGTGGATGGCTAAACCTGTTCCAAGGACAAACATCCTGACAAATATCGCATCCAAAAATCCAGTTATCCGATTTTCCTTCAAGAGCTTTTGGTAAAAGGGCTTGTTTCAATTCAATTGTGAAATAAGAAATGCATTGATTTGCTGCAATTTCTTTGTTGGGGAGAATTGCATCAGTTGGACAAGCATCAATACATTTTGTGCATGTACCGCAATAGTCCTGAACCAGAGGTTGATCTGGAATAAGTTCTAGATCTGTGATCAGTGTTGCAATAAAAAAGAAAGATCCCTTTTTTTTGTTAATCAAGTTCCCATTTTTACCCACCCATCCTAAGCCACTTTTAACAGCCCACGCTCGTTCCAATACTGGTGCAGAATCTATAAACCCTCTTCCTTCAATTTGACCAATAGAGTCTCTGAGACTGGTTAAGAATTTATGCAGTCGATCTCTAACCACGGTATGATAATCTTTTCCGTATGCGTATTTAGCTACTTGAGGGAGCTGTGGGTCTTGTATTTGATCAGGAAAGTAATTGTATAAAAGAGTGATGACAGATTTTGCACCTGGAACCAAGACTGTGGGATCGACCCGCATATCAAAATGATTTTCCATGTATTTCATTTCACCATGGAAACCTTTGCTCAACCAATTTTCTAATCTTTTAGCATCATCATCTAGTCTTCTAGCGACAGCAATACCACATGCATCAAACCCCATTGCAGATGCAATGTGTTTGACTGTATTTGTGTGTTGCGCAGTTGAACTTAGCATAAGCTCATTTTAGTCTAAGGCTGCTTCAACTCCAGATCGAATTTGCATAAATAGATCTCTCTTTTGAATATTTAAAGGAGAGACAGGAAGAACGATACCAATATATTTTCTCTTTAAATCCATCCAAGGCCAAGTTCCTTGAGCGGATGCACCAGAATAAATGTTGCGCCAAATATTGCCATTGTCTTCTTCAATCCAACTGCCTGCAGCATAGTTCCACCCTTTTGTTAATTCAGGATTGTACCTAACACGAGCTTCAGTGAATTGGTGTTCCAATAAATAATTGACAGATTTTTCTGAGAGTACTTTTTTGCCATTGAACATTCCTTTGTTCATGATCATCTGAAGAAAATTCAAATAATCAAATGCTGAACAACTTGCACCAGAAGATGGATTGGGTGCCTTTCCACCCTCATCATAAAATGAAGCGGTCCTCATACCCAAGGGTCTAAATAATTTTTCTTGTGCAACTCTGTCAAATGTTTTTTTTGTGATGACTTCAATTACTCTTCCAACCATGTTCATGCCTACACTGCCATCAGAGAACGCTTCACCAGGATTGTCGACAATTAATTTTTTCGAAGCAAAAAATTCCATTTCTTCTTCAAGAGTATTGAACTTACTTTTTTGTGTAAACTTGACTATCCCCGTTGCATCAGCGTCTAGTCCGGTTGTTTGCGACAAGCAATGTCTGATGGTGATATAACCCTTCATGTACTTTCCAAAGACTGGCACATACTTGCTTACAGGATCATCTAAGTTGAGTTTGCCTTCATCTACAAAAATCATAACCAAAGCAGCAGTGAGCCATTTACTGCTGTTGCCAATTGGAGCAGACATCTTAAGTTTAAAATCTTCTGACTCCTTCAGGAAAATATTTTTTCCTTCTTTTTGCACAACTACCACTAGGTCTTTGCCTAGCGTTTTTTCATTTTGTTTCAATGTTTTTTCAAGCTGACTAAAATCAGGTTGTGCGTAAAGGGACTGCAACATTAGCATGAAAATCAATCCCAGACTGAATTTTAGACATGTTTTGTAGTGGTTTGCTGCCATATTTACCTGATTTCCTTTGTGGTTAATGATTTGTGGATGCAATGTAAATCTAATCATATGAATTTAAACAACTTTACCATTCAAGCCGCAGAAGTGGTTCAATCAGCTCAACAAGCTGCATTTAATGGAAAGAACGTTAATATAGAAACAGAACATATTCTCCAGAGTTTACTTGGTCAGAAAAATTCGCCTGTAGATTACCTGTTGAAGAAAAATAATGTTTCTCTACAGGTACTCCAAGCAAAGTTAAATGAAGCGCTAGTTAAACTTCCAAAAACTGAAGGAGAAGCTGCACAGTCCCTTTCAAGAGATGCCAATAACACCTTTCTTAGGGCAGTATCTTCCTTGTCGAAATTTGGGGATGAATTTGTTACACCTGAACATATCTTACTTGCTCTCCTTACCGGATCAGATTCTGTAGCGAAGTTGATCAAAGAAGCAGGTCTAACCGAAAAAGGTTTGCTTCAAGCCATACAAGAACTGCGTAAGGGTGAAAAAGTAAAGAGTCAGACCCAAGAAACCCAGTTTGATACACTGAACAAATACGCGAAAAATCTTATCGATATGGCGCGTCAGGGCAAATTGGATCCGGTAATAGGAAGGGATGAGGAAATACGCCGAACCTTGCATATTCTCACAAGAAGATCAAAAAACAATCCAATACTAGTAGGTGAGCCTGGTGTTGGTAAAACTGCTATTGCTGAAGGACTCGCAATGAGAATTGTAAATGGTGACGTTCCCGAAAATTTAAAATCAAAATTGATTTATGCACTGGATATGGGTCAGCTTATTGCAGGTGCAAAATACAAAGGTGAGTTTGAAGAGCGTTTGAAAGGGGTTGTAAAAGAAGTTGCTGCAAGTGATGGAGAAATCATTTTGTTCATTGATGAAATTCATACCCTGGTTGGTGCTGGTGGTGGAGAAGGTGCAATGGATGCTGCCAATATTCTAAAGCCAGCATTAGCAAGAGGAGAGTTGAGAGCAATTGGTGCCACTACATTAAATGAATACCAGAAATATTTTGAGAAGGACAAGGCACTCGAAAGAAGGTTTCAGAAAGTTGTAATTGATGAACCTACTGTAGAGGATGCAATTTCCATCTTAAGGGGAATCAAGGATCGTTATGAAACACATCACCACGTAAGAATAAAAGACGAAGCAATTATCGCTGCTGTAGAGTTATCACATCGCTACATCAGTGATCGTTTTCTCCCTGATAAGGCAATCGACTTGATTGATGAAAGCGCCGCAAAACTGCGTCTGGAAATGAATTCCATGCCTGAAGAGTTAGATAAGCTTGAAAGGCTGATCAGACAACTTGAAATTGAAAGAGAAGCAATCAAGCGTGAGAATGATGAAGTAAAAATGAAAGAGCTCAATACTGAGATAGCTAATCTTGCTGTTGAACGTGATACACTTAAATCTAAATGGAAAGAGGAAAAAGAATGGGTGGAAAAAGTGCAACAGGCAAAATCTGAAATTGAGCGATTAAAATTGCAAGCTGAAAAAGCAGAGCGCGAGGGAGATTATGGAACAGTAGCTGAAATCCGTTACGGTAAAATCAAAGAGAAAGAAACGCTGATTGCAACTCTTTCTACTGAGTTGGAAAATAGTACAGAGACTAGGTTGCTCAAAGAAGAGGTAGATGCTGAAGATATTGCTGAACAAGTTGCTAAGGCAACAGGCATACCGGTATCAAAAATGTTGCAGAGTGATAGAGAGAAACTGTTGCAGCTAGAGGAACATTTACATGAACGTGTTGTTGGTCAGGAAGAAGCTATTACAGCTGTAGCAGATGCCATTAGAAGAAGCAGGGCGGGTTTACAAGATCCAAAGAAGCCTATTGGTTCATTTATTTTTCTTGGTACTACGGGTGTAGGTAAAACAGAATTGGCCAAAACATTAGCAGCTTATTTGTTTGATGATGAAAATATGATGACCCGCATAGACATGAGTGAATACCAAGAGAAACATACGGTTTCACGATTGGTTGGTGCTCCTCCCGGCTATGTGGGATATGATGAAGGTGGTCAGCTTACAGAGGCAGTCCGTAGAAAACCTTACAGTGTTGTCTTGTTAGATGAAATTGAAAAAGCACATCCTGATGTATGGAATGTTTTGTTACAGGTATTAGATGATGGAAGGTTGACTGACAACAAAGGAAGGGTAGTGAATTTCAAGAACACGATTATCATCATGACCAGTAATATTGGAAGCCACCTCATTCAAGAAGCATTTGAAAATGTTAAACCGGAATCTCTTGATGCGGCTGCTGAAAAAGCCAAGATAGATGTAATGGCTTTGCTGAAACAAACCATCAGACCAGAGTTTTTGAATAGGGTAGATGAGATCATCATGTTCCAGCCATTGAGCAGAAAGGATGTAAGGCAGATTATTGAAGTGCAATTAAAAGGATTAAAATCCTTGGTGCAATCTTCAGGTATCAACCTGGATTTCTCAAAATATGCTGTTGATTTTCTTGCCGAAAATGGATTTGATCCACAGTTTGGTGCAAGACCATTAAAGCGTTTGATCCAAAAAGAAATTGTCAATCAACTTTCAAAGAAAATATTAGCAGGGGAAGTTGATCGAACCAAAAATGTTACGGTTGATGTTTTTGATGGGGTGGTGGTGTTTCGGAACGATTGAGTTTGATAATTTTTTTATTACCTGATGATTTAGTTTTTGGGTTAGATCGATGTTGTTGAAATTGTGGAGTTTCTCCTAAGGCAGTCGGCACGACTGCCTTTTCTATTTCCTTTCCAATAAGTTTTTCAATTCTTTTGAACTTGATAAAATCTTCTTGGTTCACCAAAGTGATAGCTGCTCCTTTTGTTGCTGCCCTGGCTGTACGGCCAATTCTATGCACATAATCCTCTCCATCTGGGGGAACGTCATAGTTGATGACCAGCTCAATTTGGTCGATGTCTATACCGCGACTCAATATGTCTGTTGCAACAAGAATAGGTAAGCGTTTAGAAGCAAAGCCAAGCAATACTTCTTCTCTTTGCGACTGATCTAAATCGGAATGAATTTCTTTGGCATCATAACCTCTCCTCTGCAACTGGGCTGTCAATTGTTTGACTGTTTGCTTTCTAGAGCAGAAAATCAATACTGATTTATAGGGTTGTTCTCCTAAAATATGTTGTATCAATGGGATTTTCTGCGTGTCAAAAACCCAATATACTTGTTGATTAATCGATTCAGGTGGTTTGGATAGCGCAATGCTCACCTCTACAGGATTGATGAGAATGGTTTTAGCCAATTGCAGCATCTTTGGAGGCATGGTTGCAGAAAAAAGGATAGTCTGGCGTTTCGCTGGCAGTTGGGAGATGATTCTCATGATATCATCATAAAAGCCCATGTCCAGCATTCTATCTGCTTCGTCTAGAATCAAATATTTGAGGGCTTTCATTTTTACATAACCCATGTTCAGATGGGCGATAATCTTACCAGGTGTTGCAACAACAATATCTACACCTTTTGATAAAGCCTGTTTTTCTTGTACAAAACTTCCTCCGTCACCACCTCCATAAACAGCAATAGAGCTGAGAGATGTGAAATAGGTCAGTCCATCAAGATGGCTGCTTATTTGTATGGCTAGTTCTCTGGTGGGAACAAGTATCAATGCATGCACATCGTCATCGTTCTTATCTTCTGACAATAATTTGTGTAGTATTGGTAAAAGAAAGGCGGCAGTTTTTCCGGTCCCGGTTTGAGCTGAAGCTATGATGTCCTTTCCTTCTAGAATAACAGGAATAGCTTTTTCTTGTATAGGAGTTGGCTTTTGGTAACCGCTTGCAGCAAGGCTCTCAGTGAGCGATTCATGAAAATTAAATGATGAAAAATCCAATCTAGAAGTATTAATGTTATCACAAAGGTAGTTTAATTATTCCCAAGCATTGATTTTAAGGTACTTGTTGCAATTTCTTTGGTATTTTTATGCTTTAAGCGTTCATTATGAAACTCATTTTTTCTCCAGTAAATAGTTTGACAGCCTTGATGGTTTTTCTGGCAGTAAATGCAAAAAGTCAATCTATCTCAAGCACTGTTTCTACTACTTTCTTTGTAGAGGCGTATAATATAAGGGGTAAACCTTTCACCAATCCCGATGCTTCAAATATTGAAGGAACTCCATTACTTAACCAAGAGTGGGGGAAAGGGACAGTCTATTTCAAAGATGGGTCTGTAGCACAAAACATAGACTTAAAATTCAATCTTGAAAGAAACGAGCTTTACTTCAATAGAGATGGAGAATTGTTTCTTTTTAATGATCCTATCATGAGCTTTAGGATGAGCTATTCATCTGGAAGTGGAAAAAAGGAAGTCCATTTTAGATCTGGCTACCCTGTAAATGGTCGCTTGCTTAAAGAAACCTTTTACGAAGTGCTTGAAGATGGTGCAAAGTTTCATTTTGTTGCTTATAGGTTTTCCTATCTAGCAGATTCTTATCGATATGGTGGTCAATCAAAAAAAGCCTTCACGGAAAATGAAGAATTATATATCTATGATGTAGCATTTGGAAAGATGCTAAAAGTCAAGCGTTCCGAAGCTTCACTGGTAGAAGCCTTGCCTGATTACAAAGACAAGATTGTTACTGCCATCCGTGATAACAAATTAAAGATGAAGACCAACGAAGATGTAAAAAAAGTAATTACAGAATTGAATAAATAATTATAAATGTTGAAATCCCCATTCATGTTCCTTAAGCCATTTGTTTACTGCCTGTTTTTCTTTCTAACATTATCTGCCTGTAGCACTGCACAAAGCGATCCCGAAAAAAGCGTTTCAAAAAATGGGCCAGCAGAGGAACCAGTAAAGCCTGCGCTCGACTCAACTGATTATGCCAATAGGATGAGGGCTATGGCCAATGGCGATAGTACAGGAAAGTGGAATTTTTCTGGTCAGTATCCTAAAGTAGGAGCTATTCTGCCATTCAGCAGGGTTATTGCATATTATGGTAACCTGTATTCAACCCGAATGGGAATTTTAGGAGAGCTTCCTAAAAAGCAAATGTTTGCTAGACTAAAGCAGGAGGTAAATGCTTGGGAGAAAGCGGATCCTTCTACACCCGTTGTACCTGCTTTGCACTACATCGTTACTACTGCACAAGGTTCGCCTGGTTCCGCAGGAAAGTATAGATTGAGAATGCCTAATTCAGAAATAGATAAGGTTATGGCAATGGCAGAGGAGATCAATGCTATTGTGTTTCTTGATATTCAAGTGGGATTGAGCAATCTACGTGAAGAAATTCCTGTGATAGAGAAATACCTAAAACATCCAAGAGTGCATTTGGGTATTGATCCTGAGTTTTCAATGAAAGGGGGACAAAAACCTGGTACTGTGATAGGTAGTTTCGATGCTGCTGATATCAATTATGCTGCTGACTATCTAGCTAACCTTGTTAAAAAATATGATTTACCTCCCAAAATTCTTGTGGTTCACCGCTTTACTCAAGGAATGATGAAGGATTATAAGCAAATAAAAATATTGCCAGAGGTTCAATATGTTATTGATATGGATGGATGGGGTTCTCCAGCTAGAAAAATCAATACTTACAAGCTATTTGCACATCGCGAACCTGTGCAGTTTACAGGTTTCAAATTGTTCTATAAAAATGATTTGAAAGAAGCGCCACATCGTTTGTTGACCATCAAAGAATTATTGGCCTTAAAGCCAATTCCTCTTTATATCCAATACCAATAAGTATTGAAGAAATCGGAGTGGACGAATTAGCTGAGTAATTGCGTGATTACAAAGTAACCAATTGAGATAAGCAGCAACAGAATCACTATTGTCATCAAAAGCCAACTAGGAAAGCCAGGTTGTTTTTTGGTCTTCCCTTTGTTTATTACTTTATGCTTGATATAGTTTTTTAGTTGGAAGTCGATTTTTGCTGCTTCAGCTGTATCTAATTGGCGTAGACCTTCGATGGCATCAACCAACATTTGGTCCTGCGAAAGTCTTTCTTCTATTGCTCTTGTTTCTTCTGAAGACAAACTATTGTTCAAATATTGAAGAACCGATGGTCCCCCAGGACGAAAATCATTTTGTTGGGGAGTATGTTTATTCATGACCAGGTACTTTTTGTTTTTGCTCTAAAAATATTCTCAGATTCCTTTTTCCATTTTGAATGTGACTTTTTACTTGCTGGAAATTAAAGCCTGTTTTTTCTTCAATGTCTCTATAGGATAGTTTTTGCAAGTAAAATAGCTCAATACAAGTTTTTTGTTCTTGGTTCAAATGCTGGATTGCCTCATCTAAGTTTTCTATTTGTTTTTCAAGGAGGTCCTCTTTCGAATCAAATAATTCTATGGGACTTAACTCTTCTCCAAACTCTTCTGGTAAAGTATCCATAAATACTGTTTGGTGTCCCTTGCCCCTCAATTGCATTAAACAATGATTTTTAGCAATGCTGTAAATCCAACTTTTGAAATAGGTAACCTCGTACTTGTTGATTTCAACAAAGGCTTTCTCAAAAACTTGCTGTGTTGCATCTTTCGCATCATTTACCTGCTTGAGGTATTTCATACAAACACCAAAAACCAAGAGAGAGTATCTTTCAAATAAATAGCCCAACCATTTGGTATCCTTGTCTTTTTTGTAAAGATCCAAGAGCGTTGCATCGGAATATTGTTCAATTAAATGCGACAAGTAAAGAGATGGTTTGATTATAGGATGCTACAATCAAAAAAATCCATATTATTTTTTATCAATAAATAAAATCTTCAAGGCTAACAGCATCATTACAATTGCAAAGATTCTTTTTACAGTTAGCTGAGGTAGACTAAGGGAATACTTACTTCCTAAATAACTACCAACAAAGAAACCTAGTGCAAGTAGCCCTGCATATCTGAAGTCGACATAACCTTGTTTATAGTAATTGAGAACACCAAGGATACCAACAGGGAAAAGGATCATCATCAAGGATGTACCTTGTGCTTGGTGTTGGCTCATACCGAGTATCATAACCAAGGCAGGAACGATGATTACACCTCCGCCTATTCCTACAAGTCCACCCATAAATCCAGCAGCTAGCCCGATAAGGAGCAAGTAAATAAAAATTTCCATGGTGATTTTGTTTGACTTCATCTTGTTATTTGAATAAAAAATAGCCTACAAAAGCAAGTAAAATACCAAGCACAACAGATAATGCTATGTACGTGATTGCTGTTGTTGCAGCTCCTAGCTTAATCAATTGTAGGTTCTCTATTGCAAAGGCTGAAAATGTAGTGAATCCTCCGCAAAAACCTGTTGCAAGTAATAACTTGATGTTCTCGCCTAGGCTAGATTTTTCGCTTATTGCATAAATAGCGCCAATGAGAAAACAGCCTAAAATATTTACGGATAGGGTAGCCCAAGGAAATTTGTTCAACCCTTTTGCGATAAAATACAATGACATCATATATCGTAGGGTGCCACCAGTTGCACTTCCTAGTACTACAAATGCTATATGCTTTACATCAATCATTCCAATGGTAAGTTGCCCGAAAAAGTATAGCTGAAATCAACTTTCCAAGATTTTCCTTCCTTGATCACTTTTAAATCAGTGGGTTTCATGGTATAAGAATTTGAATAGTTGATTAGTGTGACAGTGTCGCTCAAAGGTTCAACTTTGTTGATGACAATAGAAGCAGATTTTAATTGAAGTAGTTCATTTCTTGGAGTCTTCTTCATGTAAGACTGATACCTTTTGAACAATTCTTGATCTTCAGGATCTTTCAATAAGTACAAATTTGCTTTTTCATAATCGCCATCCAAAACTGCTCTTACGAATTCTCTTCCTGCATCTAGTGGGTCTTCAGGCTCTTTAAAACCCTCTGGAGTATTACAAGAAAACAGCAAGCTTAAGAGACATATGCCTAAAAAGAAGTGTAGGATTTTTTTATTGTGGTCCATTGTATTGTTCATTTTCTTTGTCATATGCCCTAATGATTGCTTTTACCAATCGGTGTCTCACTACATCTTCTTCGTCTAATTCTATATGGGCAATGCCATCTATGTTTTTTAGAATTCTTGTTGCTTTATCTAAGCCACTTTTTTGATTTTTGGGTAAATCTATCTGACTTAAATCGCCTGTGATAATTGCTTTAGCATTAGCGCCTATTCTGGTTAAAAACATTTTTATCTGAAGATCCGTGGTATTTTGTGCTTCATCCAAAATAATAAAAGCGTTGTCTAAAGTTCTTCCTCTCATGTATGCCAATGGAGCAATTTCAATTACCCTGGTTGTCATATAGTACCCTAGTTTGTCGGCTGGAATCATATCGTCCAACGCGTCATATAGTGGTCTTAAGTATGGATCAATTTTTTCTTTGAGATCGCCTGGAAGAAAACCAAGACTTTCACCTGCTTCAACTGCTGGTCGTGTTAAAATAATTTTCTTGACAGATTTGTTTTTTAATGCCCTCACCGCTAAGGCAACAGCAGTATAGGTTTTACCAGTACCAGCCGGACCAATTGCAAAAATGATATCATTCTTGTCGGCTGCACTCACCATCTTTTTCTGGTTCTGTGTTCTGGCTCTGACTGATTTTCCATTAGGGCCAAATACCAAAACATCATGTGGGTTTTTCTCAACAAAATGATCAACTGTTTCTACATCATCACCTCCCAATATTTGTTCGAAATAGTTATGACTAACATTTCCATTTCGTTGGAGGTATTGAACCAGTGTTTCAATTTTTTCTTTTGCAGCTTCAATTTGTTCTGTTGAGCCACTCAGTTTGATTTGTGTTCCTCTGCTGAGAATTTTTAATAAAGGAAATCTTTTCTTGAGTAAATCTAATTTGCCATTGTTGACTCCAAAAAACTCAATAGGATTTACGGAGTCGAGGTTGATGATGGTTTCTGTCAAAGCAACGGATTTTAGGTGTTAATGGGTTGTGGTTTCGTTCTAACCAAATTTAATCTTTTGGTGACGAATTATCACGAACTTAATTATCAACACTCTGTGGGTAAACTAGTTGTAAAACTGCTAGATAATATTCTGTTAACAAATTGATTTCAGTTGCTTAATTGTCTCTATTGGAGAACTAGAAGCAAATACCGTGTTGCCGGCAACCAAAACATCTGCACCAGCCTGTACAATACTGCTTGCATTTTCTAGTGTAACTCCGCCATCCACTTCAATTAAGGCTGAGGAATTTTTTACTGTAATCAGCTCTTTTAGCTGTTTAATTTTTGCAACTGTTGCTGGGATGAATTTTTGTCCCCCAAACCCTGGGTTGACAGACATTATGCATACAAGATCTACATCAGCAATTATTTCTTCTATTGCCGAAATAGGCGTGTGTGGGTTCAAAGCGACACCTGCCTTCATACCCAATGCCTTGATTTGTTGGATATTTCTGTGCAAATGTCTGCAGGCTTCTACATGCACAGTTAGTACATCAGCACCAGCATCTTTAAATGCCTGTGCATAGAGTTCAGGTTGTTCAATCATCAAATGCACATCACACACTTTCTTTGTTGCTTTCCTGATGGCTGCAATTACAGGAAGTCCAAAACTTATGTTTGGTACAAATCTTCCATCCATCACATCTAAATGAAACCATTCTGCTTCAGATGCATTAAGCATTTCACAATCTTGTTCTAGTTTCAAAAAATTTGCTGATAGTAGGGAAGGTGCTATAATTGCCATAATGATGTTATTTTTTTAATTCATCTATTGCTTGTTGAGCTGCTGTATTGGTAGGATCAACTTTAATTGTTTCGCTAAAATAAAGCAATGCTTGGTCAAACTCCTTTTTTTGTTGATAGGCCTTACCCATCCAAAATAAAATATCTGCATTCTTCTTATCCAATGCGATAGCTTTAGATAGGGTGGCGATTGTGTTTGATGCTTCGTTGTTTTCTAGCTGTAGAATCGCTTTTTCTATATAGGCATCAATTAATGTGAAGTTTTTAATGATGGCAGAATCTAGTTCTTGTATAGCTTTCTTAGGTTGGGAAATATTAGCATAATAAATGCCTTTTGCAAAATGCCCCTTTGCTTGTATGTCTCTTTCAGCATATCGTGCAATCATGCGATCAGCAATTTCTAAGGCAGTTTTATTTTTGCTGGCCGCCTCTAAAAATGCTAGCTCAAACTCAATATTGGGCTGATTTTGATTGTTGGCAAGGGATTGAAAAAGTGCTGCTTTGGCAGAAGCTGTATCTTCTTGTTGTAAATGAATAACAGCAACGGCATTGTTTAACTCTTGGTTATCAGGGAATTTTTGAATCAACTGTTGAAGGTTTTTCAGTGCCTGTAGGGTATCTCCGCTACTATAAATTGCTTCTTGCAGTTGTATTTGAAGTTGGATGGAGTCGGGGTATTGATTTGCTAATAGCGAAAGGGAGTCCTTTGGGTTGTTGGATTGAACAGTTTCTTCGCTCATTTTTCCTTCGCTACATGAAAAGATAAGGGTAGTGGATAAAATAAAACTTGTCAGAATACGTTTTTGTAGCGAAATCATGGGCAAAACTACGAATTCGCCTGCTTTTATTACATTTTGGTGATAATTCCGGAATGTTGAATCGCTAGCTTTGCCCCTCTTAATTTTTAAAAAGTTGATCATTATGTTCCAAAACCTAAAAAAGCCATTTTTTGCAATCCTTGCGTTTGTGCTTGCTCAATATGGTGTTTCTGCCCAAGACAGTCTTCAATATGCAAATGAGCCTCATTTCAGAAATATTCAGCAGTTGACCTTTGGAGGTGACAATGCTGAAGCCTATTTTAGTTTTGATGGTAAATGGTTGGTTTTCCAAAAAACCAATCCTAAAGAAAATATCCCTTGCGATCAGATTTATATTGGTAAAGTGCCAACTAAGCCTGGGGAGAAATTTGTACCTCAGTTGGTGAGCACAGGTAAGGGTAGAACAACTTGTGGGGCCTTTTTAAAGGATAACAAGCATGTTGTATATGCTTCTACTCATTTGTCTGATGAAGCTTGTCCTCCAGTCCCAGACAGGGCTAAATACGGTAATAAATACATTTGGCCTCTATATCCTTCATATGACATTTTTGTAGCTGATTTGAAAGGAAATATCACAAAAAGATTGACAGATCATCCGGGTTATGATGCAGAAGCAACTATTTCACCTGATGGTAAAACCATGTTGTTTACCTCTACAAGAGATGGTGATATTGATTTGTATACCATGGATCTTAAGACTGGCGCTACCAAAAGAATAACCAATGAGCTTGGTTATGATGGCGGAGCTTGGTTTAGTCCTGATGGCACCAAGATCATCTGGCGTGCTTCTCGTCCATCTACTCCAGAAGCAATCAAAGAATACAAGGAGTTGTTGGCAGAGAATCTAGTTGCTCCAACGCAAATGGAAGTGTGGATTGCGAATGCTGATGGCAGCAATGCAAAACAGGTAAGCAAGCTAGGACAAGCCAATTGGGCGCCTGCCTATATGCCCGATAGCAAGACCATCATCTTTGCTTCTAACCATGAATACAAGCGTGGATTCCCTTTCAACCTCTATACAATGGATGAAAACGGGGGTAACCTTAAGAAGATTAGTCGCGATAAAGGCTTTGATGCATTCCCTATGTTCAGTGTTGATGGCAAAAAAGTGGTTTTCTGCTCTAACAGAAACAATGGGGGTACAAGAGATACCAATATTTTCGTAGCTGATTGGGTTGACTAAACTATTGGCTAATAACCAGGCCATTTAGCCTTCTTAGCAAATACAACTTTTTATTTTCGAAATAATCAACAGGGCCCTCCGGGCCCTTTGTTTTTATCGGCTTGAAGTCTAAGTCGTTTAAAGGCGTAAACATTGCATCGGTTGGGTCTTCTACATAAACCCTGCCATGTTTTGAAAAAAGAGATGCAAAGTAATACGTGAGTTCAAATCCCTTAAAAGCTGATAAAGAGGCTTTTGTGTAAATATTATTTTTGAAAAGTTCGTCCATTTCCTTTGCCCAACTGTTGGTGGGGGAAATGTAAAAAGGGGAAGAAAAATAGATGGGTAAACCTGCAAATTTGGGTAATTGAATATCTTTTAGGTTCTCCCAGTTGGGCATCCCAATAACTTGGAGCAAACCTTTTTTAGGGTAGCTGTTAAGGGCATTCACCAAACTAGTACCAAATTTATCGTCGAGGCTACCGGAAATGAGAATATTGGTTTTGGTGGTATCTATAAACGGACTGATTTCTTGCAGACTGGGTAACTCAGTGACTGAAATGCTTTTGAAAGTGATTTTCTTCGCGCCTTTTCTACTATTTGCTTCTTTAAAGCTTTCTTCAAGTTTAAGGTCGCTTGCGTTTTTTCGGCTTATCCAAAGAATATTAGCGGTTGACCATTTATTGGCAATTTGTTGTTGCAGAAACTCTAGATGGGCATTCAAAGTTGGGTTAGCGATAAGATAATAGGGATTATCTCTTATTCCACGATCATTGGGATGGGTAGCATTGATAAATGGAATTTTTAATTCTTTGGCTATGAGCGCCAATTGATTGATTTCCGCTCCACTTGTTTGGGCAATGATCATGTCAAATTGCTCGAACGTGGCGTTTTGAATCAGCGTATTGATGTTTCCATTTTGACTTTGGAGATCAAAGACTTGCATTTTGACTGAAATTCCATTTTTGTTCAATGAATCAATTGCAAGTGAAGCTCCTTCATAAAATTCAAGTCCGGGTACCGCCAACCTAGGAAAATCCTTTGGAGATTTCAGCGTAAGAGAATCTGTAAAATGTTGATCTAGGTAAAATGAGGTAAGCAGTCCGACTCTGATTGTACGTTTACCCAACTGCGCATGAGAAGCATGAAAGCCAGTTAGAAAAACCAAAATCAGCAATAACTTGTTCATGGATTAAAGTTAATCCATTATTCCCATTCAATGGTTGCTGGTGGCTTACTAGAAATATCATAAACAACCCTGTTGATGCCCCTTACTTGGTTGATGATCTCATTAGAAATTTCTCCCAAAAATTCATAGGGTAAATGCGCCCAGTCAGCTGTCATACCGTCAACCGATGTTACCGCCCTGAGGGCTACTGTGAACTCATAGGTTCTTTCATCTCCCATAACCCCAACTGATTTTACAGGGAGCAAAATGGTGCCTGCCTGCCAAACCTTGTTGTACAAACCATGCTTTTTGAGTCCGTTCATGTAGATGGCATCAGCCTCTTGTAGAAGTTTTACTTTATCAGCGGTGATTTCTCCTAGAATCCTAATGGCCAAACCCGGACCAGGGAAGGGGTGGCGATAAAGTAAGTCGTGTGGTATACCTAATTCTAGACCAACTTTTCTCACTTCATCTTTGAACAAGAAACGGAGTGGTTCTACCAAATCCAGTTTCATGGTGTCTGGTAATCCGCCAACATTATGATGTGATTTGATGGTAACAGAAGGACCGTGTACGGATACGCTTTCGATTACGTCTGGGTAGATGGTACCCTGACCTAAAAATGAAATATCAGTGAGTAAATGTGCCTCTTGGTCGAATATATCAATGAATGTTTTACCAATTGCTTTTCTTTTTTCTTCTGGATTGGTTAATCCAGCCAAAGCATTGTAGAACGTCTCACTTGCATCAACACCTTTTACGTTTAATTCAAGTTGTTCATATGTTTTGAGAACTGAATGAAATTCATCTTTTCTCAAAACACCATTATCTACGAAAATGCCAAATAAATTATTGCCAATTGCTTTGTGAATAAGGGTTGCAGCAACTGTGGAATCAACGCCTCCGCTCAATGCCATCACTACTTTTTTATCTCCAATTTTTTGTTTGAGTGCTTCAACAGTATCAGTGATAAAATGCGCAGGTGTCCAGTCGCCTGTACATCCACAAACATGGAACAGATAGTTATGAATCATTTTCTTTCCAAACTCAGAATGATAAACTTCTGGGTGGAACTGCATACAAAGAATATCAAAACAAGCAGGTGCTTCTAGTTTAAAAGCCGCTACAGGTATGGAGTTGGTTGTTGCCAGTACTTCAGCATTTGCAGGCAATTCTAAAATTGAGTCACCATGACTCATCCATACCTGAGATGATTCAGGTACATCATTTAATAAAGTATGTTCTACTTTTTTCTGAAGAATAGCACGTCCGTATTCTCTTTTTTCTGAACGTTCAACTCTTCCGCCAAATACTTTAGCTGTCAGCTGTGCGCCATAACAAATACCCAATACATTTCTTTGAGCTGCCATTGCTTTGATATCAACCAGTGGAGCATTGGGGTCGTTGACAGAAAAGGGTGATCCAGATAAAATAATACCCTTAAGATCGGGAGTATAGCTGATCTCTTTGTGGTAAGGTACAATTTCACAATAGACATTAGCCTCTCTTACAGCTCTAGCGATTAGCTGGGTATATTGTGATCCGAAGTCGAGTATTAAAATCTTTTCTGTCATACCGGCGAAGTTAAAGATTTCGCATTTTAGGTTTAGCTTAAATAAAAAAGAACATCACAAGGATGTTCTTTCAATATGCTTACGTGAGTGGGGCTTAGGCTAATTTGCCGATTGCCTTGGTCAATGAACTTTTCAAGTTTGCAGCCTTGTTCTTGTGGATTACTCCCTTCTTTGCCAACTTATCTATCTTGCTCAATACAGCAGGAAGATTTTCTTTGGCTTCAGCAGCATCTGTAGTTGCGCGAAGATCACGCATAGCGTTCCTAGTTGTTTTACCTTGGTAACGGTTTTTTTCTCTGCGTTTAGCTACCTGACGGGTATCCTTTTTGGTTGCCTTATGATTTGCCATCCTTTGTTTTTTTCTTATTAACGGGCAGCAAAGGTAATACACTTACTTAAATCAACCAAAAATATGGACTGATAATCGTAAAAACATTGCAGAAACATACAAGATTCCTCTTATTTTTTCGGTCAAAATGACCGATATTTGCCCTCAGTTTTGACCACTTACTAATATCTAGGTTCCAATGAAGGATTTCTCATATATTACCTCGTCGCATCCCTCTTATATAGAGCAGCTTTACCAGGAGTTTTCCCGTTCGCCAGAAAGCATCGATCCAGACATCAGAAAATTCTTTGAGGGCTTCGATTTTGCCGTAACGCAATTGGAAGGAAAACCTTCTACTGCAGCAATTGCTTCAGGGTCAGAAATTGATTGGAAAAAGGAACTTGGTGTCTACCGCCTCATTTTGGGATACAGAAACAAGGGGCATTTGATTGCCAAAACCAATCCAATTAGACAAAGAAAGGATAGAGGAGCCAATTTGGATCTCTCGTTTTTTGGTTTGTCTGAAGCCGATCTTGATGCTACTTTTTATGCTGGCAACTTGATTGGTTTGGGTACAGTTACGCTAAGGGCAATACAAGAGCATTTGCAGAAGTGTTATGCTTCTCATGTGGGTATTGAATTCAAATACATCAGCAATCAGGAAAAAATAAATTTCCTTACTCATGAGATGGAGGAAAAGTTCACTAATCCTCTTCCATTTGAAAAGAAAAAAAGAATTCTGGAGAAATTGAACCAGGGTGTGATTTTTGAAAAATTCTTACACACAAAGTACATCGGTCAAAAAAGATTTTCATTAGAAGGTGGTGAAACTACCATCGCGGCTTTGGATGCTATGATCAATAGTGCAGCCTCCTTGGGTGTAAAAGAAGTTGTGATTGGTATGGCCCACCGTGGAAGGTTGAATGTTTTAGCAAATATCATGGGTAAAACCTATGAGCATATCTTCAGTGAGTTTGAAGGAAAATCAACTCCCGATCAAACAATGGGTAGTGGTGATGTTAAATACCACTTGGGTTATGGTAGTGAAGTAGATACGTTAGAGGGAAATAAAGTGGCACTTAAATTGATGCCAAACCCTTCTCACCTTGAAGCTGTTGATCCAGTTGTGCTTGGCTTTTCAAGGGCGAAGGCAGATGTGATGTACAGTAGTCAGTATGATGCCATTTTACCAGTATTGATTCATGGTGATGCCTCAATTGCTGGACAAGGTATTGTTTATGAAATTCTACAGATGTCGGGTTTAGATGGATACCTGACTGGTGGAACCATACATTTTGTGATCAACAACCAAATTGGTTTTACTACCAACTTCGAAGATGCAAGAACAGCGGATTATTGTACTTCACTTGCTGCAATGGTACAGGCACCGGTAATGCATGTGAATGGTGATGATCCAGAGGCAGTGGTTAAGTGTATGGAAATTGCTATTCGTTATAGACAGCAATTCAACAGTGATGTCTTCATCGATATGGTATGTTATAGAAGACATGGTCATAACGAAGGTGATGATCCAAAGTTTACACAACCCAAGCTTTATTCCATCATCGATAAGCATCCTAATCCAAGAGAGAATTATATAGCACATCTGCAGGGCAATGAAAATCCTGAAATCCAGGAGATGGCCAAAGAGATGGAGAAAAAATTCTGGTCTGATTTGCAGGAACGTTTAGATGAGGTTAAGCAGCATCCTTTGCCATATCAATATCAAGCACCTGAGTTGGTTTGGAAGAGCATGGTAAGGGCTACTCAAAAAGATTTTGAGCAATCTCCTGTTACAGCTATCAAAGAAGCACAGTTCAAGTCGCTTTTTGCTTCTATCATGAAGATGCCTGATGGTTTCAAGCCACTTAAAAAGATTGAGAAATTACTTCAAGATAAAATTGCTTTACTAGAAAAAGAAAGTAAGGTTGATTGGTCCACTGGTGAATTATTGGCCTATGCGAGTTTGCTTGCAGATGGAAAGAATGTGAGAATGAGCGGACAAGATGTGAGGAGAGGTACTTTTAGTCATCGCCATGCTGTTTTGCTTGATGAGTTTGAACAAGTGCAGCACAATCGTTTGGATCAAGTTGAAAATGCAAAAGGCAAATTCAGTATTTATAATTCCTTGTTAAGTGAATACGGTGTGCTTGGATTTGAATATGGTTATGCACTTGCAGATCCTGAAACCTTGGTATTGTGGGAAGCACAGTTTGGAGATTTCTCCAATGGTGCACAAACCATGATTGATCAGTTTATTTCAAGTGCAGAACAAAAGTGGAACAGGATGAATGGTGTGGTGATGTTATTGCCACATGGTTATGAGGGACAAGGACCTGAGCACAGTAGTGCAAGGTTAGAAAGATATTTACAGATGTGTGCTGAACTGAATATGGTGGTTACCAATATCACGACTGCCGCAAATCTTTTCCATGCGCTAAGAAGACAAATGACATGGAATTTTAGAAAGCCATTGATCAATTTCTCACCTAAGGCAAATCTTCGTCACCCTGGATCATATTCTTCCATTGCTGAATTTACAAATGGTGGATTCAAAGAGGTGATTGATGATCAATCTGCAGATGCAAAGAAAACCAAACGTGTGTTGTTCTGTTCGGGTAAAGTTTATTTTGATCTGAATGAATACAAGACAAAAAATAATATTGAAGATGTAGCAATCGTTCGCTTAGAACAGATTTATCCTTTGGCTACAACTCAACTTGAACAACTCAAGAATAAATACAAAAAAGCGGAGTGGGTTTGGGTACAAGAAGAGCCAATGAACATGGGTGCTGCATCATTCTTGAAAATGAATCTTGATGTATTGGAGTTTAGAATGATTGGTAGACATGCTAGTGCAGCTACCGCGACTGGCTTCAGCAAGGTTCATGCTAAAGAACAAGAAGAAATCATACAAAAAGCTTTTGCTTTCTAAATCATAATTACAACTAAACCATATGATAGAAATTAAGGTTCCAACAGTAGGTGAGTCCATCAGTGAAGTAAGTCTTGCGAAGTGGTTGAAAAAAGACGGACAATGGGTAGAGCGTGATGAGGTATTGGCAGAAATTGAAAGTGAAAAAGCAACTTTCGAAATCAATGCTGAACAAGCCGGATTGTTGAAGATTATTGCAAATGAAGGAGATACTTTAGGTATAGGTGATGTAGTTTGTTCAATTGATGATAAAGCTGAACGCCCTGCTGATTTACCTAAGGAAGTGAAAGAAGAGAAGCCTGCTAAGGCTGCCAAAGCACCTGAAGCTGCTGCTGCAAAAGCGGATGTAAAGGCTAGTCCAGTTGCGGCTGCCATCATCGCAGATAAGAAAGTTGACGCTAAGGGTATCGCTGCAAGTGGAACTGGTGGAAAGATTTTAAAACAAGACGTATTAGATGCACTATCAAATCCTGGAAGAAAACCAGGAGCAGAATTATTCTCAAGAAACGAGCGTAAAGAAAAAATGACGCAGTTGAGAAAAACAGTTTCTCGTCGCCTTGTTGAAGCAAAGAATACCACAGCCATGTTAACTACTTTTAATGAAGTAGACATGAGTGCTATCATGGAGATTAGGGCTAAGCATAAAGATAAGTTCAAGGAATTGCATGGTGTTAATCTTGGCTTTATGAGCTTTTTCACTAAAGCCTGTGCATATGCATTACAAGAGTGGCCAGCGGTGAATGCTTATATCAGCAATGAAGAAATCATCTACCATGATTATTGTGATATTTCTATAGCAGTTTCTGCACCAAAAGGATTGGTGGTTCCTGTTATCAGAAATGCAGAAAGCTTGTCAATGGCGGATGTTGAAAGAAAAGTTGTTGAATTGGCTACAAAGGCACGCGACAATAAACTCACATTAGAAGAAATGCAAGGTGGTACATTTACCATTACGAATGGTGGTGTATTTGGTTCATTAATGAGTACTCCTATCATTAACATACCTCAATCTGCTATTTTAGGCATGCATAAAATAGAGGAGAGAGCTGTTGTAGTGAATGGTCAGATAGTAGCAAGGCCAATGATGTATCTCGCTTTGAGTTACGATCACCGTATCATTGATGGAAGAGAAAGTGTTGGTTTCCTTGTACGTGTTAAAGAATTGCTTGAGAATCCTGCGCTCTTGCTTTTTGGTAAGGATCCGGTTAAAGCACTTCTTGAACTCTAATACTATCGATAACATACAGTTTTCCTGATGGGGGCTTATTTTTATTCATATTTAAATACAGCCCAGACTATTCTCTCATCCTATAAGTTTGAGCAACCATTTCATGTTCATTTGAAATCGTTTTTCAAACGCAACAAAAAATATGGGTCACGCGACCGAAAGATCATTTCAAATTTGTGTTTTGGTTTCTTTCGAATTGGTGATGCTGCAAATGACTTATCATTTCAGGATCAGGTAATCATAGGATATTTTCTTTCACACGAATTTGACAATGGGTTTTTGGCAACTCTTCAGACTTCTTGGGTAGAAAAGATTCAGCTAGAGATTGAGGAAAAATTATCCATTGTACAATCAATTTATTCTTCATTTAATCAACAATCTCTTTTTCCTGGTATTGAAAACTTGACTGATGGTATAGATGCTAAAAGCATTCTTCAACATCATTTTTATCAGCCAGATTTTTTTATAAGAACTCGACCTGGAAAACGAAAATTAATCGAGAAGAAACTTATTCAGCATAGTATTCCATTTAAAGCTGTTGGAGAATCTGTCTTGAAACTTCCTTCTGGAATTGATTTGCAGTCGGTAGTGGAGATTGATAAAGAAGCAGTAGTCCAAGATATCAGTTCGCAATCGACACTTGAGTATTTCCCAAATTTTGGAGATGGTACAATTCATGTTTGGGATGCTTGTGCTGGTAGTGGTGGTAAGTCGATTATGGCAGTTGATTTTTACAAACAGGTTGATCTGAACGTTTCTGATATTAGAGAAGATATCCTTGATGAATTATCAAGAAGATTTGCCACTGCATCAATTCAACCCAAGTCACTTTTCTGTACAGATTTGCAGCAGAGCTTATCAAAACAAGTGGTTGATGCGCAATTGCCTGCTGGTGGGGTGGATTTAATTATTGCCGATGTGCCTTGCACAGGATCAGGTACTTGGGGCAGAAGTCCGGAATGGTTAAAGGGATTTGATTTAGATTTAATTGATTCATACCAGAGCCGGCAGAAAAAAATTGTAGCAAACCTACCTCAACATTTAAAGCGTGGGGGTTATCTGTTGTATATCACTTGTTCGGTATACCGACAAGAGAATGAGGAGGTGACTGATTTCTTGAAATCTACGTCTGGCTTGAGTTTGATCAAACAAGGGGTTTTGCATCAAGAAGGAGGGGATTACCTTTTTGCAGCCTTATTTAAAAAAGAAGGCTAAACAATTTACTTAGAGCTAATAATTGTTAGTTTGATACCATAGCTATCTTTTTCAAAATAGCCATTTGGATTATTGCTGTTGGCGGGCTGCCAAGTTTCTTTTAGAAATTCTTTGTACACCAGACCAATATTTGTTGCGTATACTTCTTTTGAAATTAAAATAGAGGAGTAAAGTTTTCTATCGATTGGATTACCAATAGTGTCATTCTTTTGCAAAACTGTTAGCGTTGAAGCAAAAGGAATATTGTTGATGTTGAGCGGATCTTTAGGTTTACCATAGGTGTAGTCCCAGTTTTCATAAAACGCTAAACCAGTATTTTCATTTGTATTGATGAAGCTATTTCCTTTCCAAGTAAGTCCTTCTCTAATGGGACTAACCAGTTTGATGAATCTTAGGTTGTTTTCTGTGATATACAACTTTGAACTATCGATTGAAACCCTATAAGTCAATAGGAGGTCCCATTTTGTGGTATCCAGTTTACTTCGGATGCTTCTTTTATAGATATAGGTTGTTTTACCAAGGTTATCAGTTATACTGGAATCGAGTACATCTCTAACGATATAGCTATTGATAGATTTAGCATTATTTACTCCAGTGTACGTTGTTGAATCTAGTCTATAGGTGAGAGCTGCACCTCTTTTGATTGGGAAGAAACTTTCTACTGTTTCAAATTCAAGCTCTATGTTTTGTTTTTGGCATCCAATGAAAAACATTGCCAATAAAATTCCTGCAGTAGCTTTTAATCTCATAAAGGAGATATGCTATTTTGAATAATACCACCACCAATTACATCATCACCATCATAGAATACAGCTGATTGTCCGGGTGCAATGCCTTTCGCATTTTCATAAAAATCAACGAGAACTTGATTGTTCTGGTTATAGAGCTGCCCGCTGCTGCCAGCATCTTTATATCTGATCTTAATAGTTGCTTCTTGTCCGTCTGTTATGCCATCATATTTGATGTAGTTCAATTTTCCAACCATCATTTGTTTTTTGAGCAAATCATCTTCATCGCCCAGTACAACTGAATTTGTGTTTGGATCTATTGCTGTAACAAATGCAGGTTTACCCAATGCTATATCAAGTCCCTTTCTTTGTCCGATTGTATAGAACGGGTAGCCCTTGTGTTTCCCTAAAATTTTTCCATGTTTGTCTACAAAAAAACCGCCGTCAACTTTTTCTTCTAGTCCGTCTACATGGCGTTTTAAAAAACCTCGGTAGTCGTTATCCGGCACAAAACAGATTTCATAGCTCTCACTTTTCTTAGCTAGTTCTGGATAGCCAAAATCATGAGCCATTTGACGAATTGCTGTTTTTCTGTATCCACCAAGAGGTAATAGGGTTCTGCAAAGTAAATCTTGTTGGAGTCCCCATAATACATAACTCTGGTCCTTGGTTTCGTCAATTGCTTTGCTGATGACAAAGCGATCGTTTTCAGGTCTGATTTTTGCATAGTGACCTGTTGCAATGAATTCACAATCCAGTGCATTAGCTCTTTTTAAAAGGGCTCTCCATTTGATGTGGGTATTGCACATTACGCAGGGGTTTGGTGTTCTTCCTGCTAAGTATTCATCAACAAAATTATCGACTACAAATCCGCCAAATTCGTCACGTATATCAAGAATGTAATGAGGGAATCCATGGTGTACAGCTGCTGCTCTGGCATCATTAAATGAATCTATGTTACAGCAGCCAGTCTCTTTGTTGCTTCCGCCAGATGTGGCATAGTCCCATGTCTTCATGGTTATACCAATTACTTCATAGCCTTGTTGATGCAACATCAGGGCAACGACAGTACTGTCGATTCCACCGCTCATAGCCACCAATACTTTACCGTGCCTGCTCATGATCTGATTTTAAGCAAAGTTAAAACAAAATGGGGGTGGGGCGTTATGCTAAGATGCTAAATTTAGAAGGAGAGTGCTGATTGGAGATTAGTCAATCATGTTGTTCTTTACGGCGAAGAATACCAATCCAGCGGTATTTTTAAGTCCGAATCTTTCCATCAAACGATCTTTGATGGACTCTACCGTTCTTGGAGAAATCTCCATTTTTTGAGCAATTTCTGCTGCAGTATATTCCATACAAAGTAAGCGAACAACTTCTTTTTCTTTGTCAGACATGACGATTTCGCTGTTCAAAGATGGAATTGCTTTGGTTTTATTGGCAGATTTTTTGAGCAATACACGATTCACAAAATTATTCAGGTAATAGCCTCTTGCCATTACTTCCATGATGGCTTTTTTGATTTCAGCTGGATCTGCATTCTTGAGTAAGTAGCCGTTTGCTCCATTTTCCATCAAGTGAGATACAAAGCGTTCATCTTCAAACATTGTCAGAATGAGTACCTTAACATCAGGGAATCTTTTACTGACCTCTTTAGTAGTTTCGATACCATCTTTACCTGGCATTCTGAGGTCCATCAATACAACATCAGGTTGAGTTGTCTCCAGTTCTTTCAACAGCTCTTCACCATTTTCTGCCTCAAAAACAAATGTAATATTGGTATACTGCCTTAGGGACAAGATGACGCCTTTTCTAAAAATTTTGTGGTCGTCGGCAATTCCAACCTTAATGGTATTCATGATAGGAAAATTTGTTTAAGCCGTTGGGCTTACACAAAGATACTGCATCAAACAATAGATTCGATAGAGAGGGGCATTTCAAGGGTAACCTTATAGAAGGTTTGTGAAGGGTCTTTCTCAAAATTAACAGTCCCTTCTAATACTTTCATCCTGCTTTCAATGTTCTTTAGACCCAATCCTACAGAACTCTTGTTCATTTTTTCAAAATCCTGCTGAGTAATTCCTTTTCCATCATGGTTGAGTCTGATGTAAAATTTATTATCGGCAATATTCTGAGTCAAGTGAATGAAGCTAGCATTACTGTGTTTCAAAATATTGTTAACCAACTCTTGTGTAACCCTAAAGATGAGTAGTTCAACCTGGGGTAATAAACGTTCTTTATAATCGTGAAACCTGCAGCTGGCATTGATTGCACCAGATCCGCTGATTTTCTGAAATAAATCATTTACAGCAGACTCCAATCCGAAATTCTTGAGGGTAGGAGGCATTAAGCTATGAGAAATATTTCTAATCAATTGGATGGTATCATCAATGATTTGTTTTGCACTAGAGATGCTTTGCAATTGACTTGGTACATCCAAGTTGACGAGATTATCATTTAAATACAAGCGAGCCGTTGCGAGTAATGGTCCAGCATCATCATGTAAATCTGCAGCAATTCTTTGTCTTTCTTCCTCCTGCCATCTGATGGATGCATTAAGCAAAATTTGTTGCTTTTCCTCTTCCATCCTTTGCAATTGCTGTTGGTACTTGATCACTTTTCTTTGGTGAAAAACAATGAAAGCGATTAAGCCAATAGCCAAAACCAACATTCCCAAGGTGCCAAAAAATAGCACTGTTGAAACATTCGACTGGGATCCTATGGTTTGAAGAAAATGCATTTAGGCTTTTTGGAGGTTATGTG
>JACCDL010507882.1_pt1 | contig 41079 bp, 32 predicted proteins | sample 7441931 | NCBI WGS metagenome assembly JACCDL01 (sample SAMN15323437, study PRJNA562643) | freshwater metagenome | isolation source: river surface water | place: USA:Blue River Watershed | collected 2017-08-16
CTTGTAATGACCTGTTACTTCGCTTGTTTACATGTATTTGGATTTGGAAGAGCAATGGGATGGTATTAATATGAAAAAACTTTTAAGAAAAATCTTTGGTATAGAAGAAATGGAACGTGCCATTGCCGAAACGCAGGCACGAATAGAAGATGCAGAACGTCTTAAGAACGAGGCAATAGCAAGAGCCGAGGAAGCACTAAAAAAAGAAGAAGAAGCAAAGCTGACACCGAAAGAACGTGCAACTAAAAAAGGAGAACCTTGGGTATCAGTTATCGATACTAAAGTTAACAAAGAAAATGTCCGTAACGGTTTTTTTGAACTCGATTGGAACGAACATTTTATTGTCGAGCTTAAGAAATCAGGCTACGGGTTTGACGGAGACCCTGACGAAGAAATTGTCGATCGTTGGTTCCGTGATCTAGCAAGAAACATGCTAGTAGAAGAAGGATTAGATCCAAATAGAGGAGCAGGGTTTATTGATGTAAGAAAAATTTCTGCTGACAAATCCGAAGTAAGTTAATGAAAATCATTGATAAAAACGAGTACATAGAACGGTACGACTTTAGCAATTTAATCACGGATGAAGATAATAAAGAAATCATGCGTGTTAGTAAAGAACTAATTGACGCAGGATTATATTTCACTAATAGCCCTAAGTACCAAACTAAAGCTAATTTGTTTGCTAGACAAGAACCCGTATGGCTTAAAATGAGACAAAGTTTTATCTACAGTTGTTTTATGTTCCTAGGTCGAGAAGTGAAGATCAAGGGAATTAATAGTTGGGTGTTTATGACCAAACACGGGGACGAAATTAATCGAGAACAGTTATGGCACCATCATCACTATGATTTGAATCATGGAAAAGTTAGTGGAATCTGGTATGTTCACGTTCCTACAGATGCAGGGAATTACGATGAATGTGGTACCGAGTTTGCGCTCGATGGTGTTGAAGGAAATAATAACGTATTAGTCAAACCATCACCGTCAACATGGATTGTATATCCTAGCAAGTTGTGGCATAGACCTGCACTAACATATAATAAAGAAAATTATCGATTTGTATTTGCGGCTGACTTGGAGTATTTCCTATGAGGATTGCAGTTTTAGGAGTAGGTACCGCTGGCTTAACATCTTTAGCACATTGCCTAGCACACCTTAGCGATGACTGGATTGTATATTCTATCAGTGACCCAGAAACACCAATACTTGGTATTGGTGAAAGCACAACTCCTATGATACCCGGACAACTATTTAATGGAGCAAGATTTACACTAATGCAAGACTCCGACGAGTTAGATGCTACAGTAAAATACGGAGTAAAATATGTAGGTTGGAGGAAGCAAGACTTTTACAGTAATATTTTGCCACCAAACCATGCAATACACTTTAATAATTTTAAACTAAAAGAATTTTGTTTTAAGCGATTTAATGAACGCTGGAAAGATAAATTTTCAACAATACATGGAAAAATTATTAACGTCACTAACGGTGATAATGAAGTATTAGTTAAAGTCAACGAAGATCTTTATAAATTTGACTATGTTATTGACTGCCGCGGATACCCCGAAGACTATTCTGAATATGTAGTATCCAATGCTATACCTGTAAATCATTGTTTAGTACATACTGTTAACGAACCGGGCAACTGGACGTGGACGTATCACGTAGCACACAGGAATGGTTGGATGTTTGGTATCCCTTTAAAAACTCGTCAAGGTTGGGGGTACTTGTACAACGACATGATTACTGAAAAAGAAGAAGCAATTGCCGACATTGCCGAAAGGTTTCGTGTAAGCGAATCGGATCTCAAACTTAGAGAGTTTAAATTTAAAACATACTACGCCAAAAAATTTATTGACGGCAGGATTGTCAAAAACGGTAATCGTGCATTATTTTTTGAACCAATGGAGGCATTGTCTGGTAATTTTTATGGTACATTAATGCGGACATTTATAAGCTATTTAGATGGCACAATTAATGAAGATCATTTCAATACTAGTTTAACGCACGAAGCACAAGACATTGAAAATTTTATTTGTTTTATGTACCACGGCGGTTCGACATATGATTCAAAATTTTGGAACATTACCAAAGAAAAATGTAGAGCTCATTTACACAATAATGAAAGATTTAACTTTTTTATCGATTTGATAAAAACTCTAAAACCACACGAGTATGAATTCAAAATGTGGACACCATTTTTATCAACCAATTGGATTGACTTTGATTTAAATTTAGGATATAATTACTTACAACCTAACTCTATCGAAAAACCATGACTTATATTTTAGTTGATACAGCTAATACATTTTTCCGAGCTCGACATGTTGTTAATGGATCTAGTGACATTAAACTTGGCATGGCGTTTCATATTACCTTTAATAGCATTAAAAAAGCATGGAATGACTTCGAGGGCAAACATGTTGTGTTCTGCCTTGAAGGTCGGTCGTGGCGTAAAGATTTTTACGAACCATACAAACGCAATAGGGCCGAATCTCGTGCGGCACTTACTGCAAAAGAACAAGAAGAAGATAAACTTTTCTGGGAAGCGTTTGACGAATTCAAATCGTTTATTACAGACAAGACTAACTGTACAGTTCTGCATCATCCTCAGCTTGAGGCAGATGATTTAATTGCAGGATTTATCCAATCACACCCAAACGAAAAACATGTCATAATTTCAACTGACAGCGATTTTTATCAGCTCATCGCACCAAACGTGAGCCAGTACAACGGTGTACAAGAACATCATATCACGCATGAAGGAATCTTTGATGCAAAAGGCAAACTTGTCAAAGATAAAAAAACAGGCGAAGCAAAAGATGCACCTAATCCCGAATGGTTGCTCTTTGAAAAATGTATGCGTGGTGATACCAGTGATAATGTCTTCTCAGCGTATCCAGGTGTGCGTGTTAAAGGCACTAAAAACAAAGTGGGTCTTACAGAAGCGTTCGAAGATCGTAACAGCAAAGGATATGCGTGGAACAATCTCATGCTTCAGAGGTGGGTCGACCACGAAGGTAAAGAGCACAGAGTAAAAGAAGACTATGAACGTAATCGTATCCTAATTGATCTTTCAGCTCAACCAGCAGAGATTAAAAACCTAATTCAACGAACTATTGAAGTAGATTGTGTTCCAAAAGACATTTCTCAAGTAGGCATTCGTATGCTTAAATTTTGCAACACATGGGATATGAAAAAGATTGCAGACAATATACAGCAATATGCTGAACCGTTTCAAGCAAAATATCAAAGGAACTAACATGGCACGTAAAAAGAAAGAAGAAACTACCGAAGTATGGCCTAAAGTAATACAAGGCAGTCACAGTACCAGAACAGAATACGAAGACGGTCGTGTAGAATTTGTTACAGACTGGGATGCTCTACAACGAGATGTTCGTGAAGCTATTGCAGAATACGAACGTAGCAAATTAGTAGAAGAAGCGCCTTATCATCCAGGATATGAGGGTGCAGTAGTTACACAAGAAAAGCCTAAGCGTACAAGGAAAAAATAATGACAGAGTTACACGCAAAACCTATTGTTGATGGAAAATTTTGGATCATCGAGCAAGACGGTGAAAAAATTGCCACTCTACACAAGAAAGAAAATAACAAGTTTCTTCTCAGTAGTAGCAACGGCGAAATTGTTTTCAATAAAAAAGAAGAGCTAACAAAACAATTTGGTAAAGAATTCTTCTTAACTAACTCTAAAGTTAAGGTTGTTAATCTCGAACCTAAAGAATGTCATGGATATCCGACAAGTTGTACACCAAATAACGCAATGTACGATGTTCGTAGAAAATTACCTTTATTCACTAAAAGCTCACAAAGTAAAAGCCTTTACTGCGCCGGTTACTATATTATCAAGTTTGATAAAGGATGGGTTAAAAGTTTTTGTCCGAAGGCAATTACAATCGAACGTTATCCGTTTAAAGGACCGTTTAAAACCGAAATTGAAATGAAGCAGGTATTAGCAAATGCAAAATCAAATTAATACGAGTTCATTTTCGCAATTTGCACAACTGCTAAGGGCGGCGGAACAATCGCAAAGTAAAGAAGTAAAAATCCCTATACAACAAGCAAGATCACTTAATCTAGCATTAGTTGAAGTTTTAAGTAAATTGACACAGGACTACGAAACCTTGTTTAATGAACTTAAAAAAGCTCCAGATACAGAATCCATAAGTGTAACTATGGACGGTGGAGGTTTTGAGGACAAGTAATGATAAATATATGCGTATATAACTTGGATACGCATTATGTCAAGACCAAAACCTAAAATACTGCTGGAGCATGTTAATAAAAAAACATATAAAGCAGAACAAATTTTAGAAGCTGATGCTATTTGGGCAGTTTTTTATAAAAACGAACCATTTAACTTAAAAAGCTTCAACAGCCTCACGAGCTACCCGGGCCCAAAATACAAAAAAGTAAGTTTTAGTAACCCTGGGCATGCACACAATCTAGCAAAAAAACTGAATCTTACCTTTGGGTGTGAAGATTTTCAAGTGGTAAAACTTACACAAGGTCAAATTATAAAATGATTTCCCGAGATGCTCTTACAAAAATCTTTTTACAACAATGGGGTAAGAGCGCAGATAATGCAAATTTCTCAATGTATAACCGTACATGGTGGCAATCGACTAGATCAGGAAAGAACTCATTTCGATTAAGCGACAAAGGATATGAGTTTTTGGTTTCCGAGCTAGGGCTTCGAGAGTACGAAATACCGTTCACTGAACCAATCGAACTAAGTCCACAAACCATTGTATTTTTGGAAAGATACATCGATTGCCCATATTATCTAACACCAAAAAGTATTACCGTTTTCAGTGAGCGCAAGAGTTTTGAACTAATGTTGTTTTCGGACGACATTCGAAAATTTGGTTTAATTAAGGCTATGAACGAACGCCAAAAAGAAATGCCCAAATTGGGCAATAACGACTAAAAAGTCGTTGACTTCTGCCTGTAGAACCCGTATAATTACATACATCAACTACACTACTCCAATAACTTTTTAAAGGAAACAAAATGGCAGAAGTTATTAGTCGCACCGTCGGCCCAAAAAATGCTAAAAAAAGTCTTCGTAAGGCATTTAAAAGCAAGCGTCCTATTTTCATGTGGGGTCCTCCAGGTATTGGTAAATCCGATATTATTAAACAGCTGGGCGACGAGCTCGAGGCTCACGTAATTGATGTCCGTTTGAGTTTGTGGGAACCTACTGACATTAAAGGTATTCCGTTTTTTAATTCTGAGTCTAACCGCATGGAGTGGGCTCCTCCCGTTGAACTGCCCGATGAGGCACTAGCCAGCCAACACAAACATATTGTGTTGTTTCTAGACGAAATGAACTCTGCGGCTCCTGCTGTACAAGCGGCGGCTTATCAGCTAGTTCTTAATCGCCGTGTTGGCACCTATCGCTTGCCTGACAATGTTAGTATTGTTGCCGCAGGTAACCGTGAAACTGACAAAGGTGTTACTTACCGTATGCCTGCTCCGTTGGCGAACCGTTTTGTTCACTTGGAACTTGCTGTTGACTGGGATGACTGGTTTGAATGGGCTACTGAAAATAAAACCCACAAAGATGTCGTAGGCTTCCTTACCTTCAGTAAGAAAGATCTTTACGACTTTGATCCTAAGTCGAGCTCACGTGCATTTGCTACTCCCCGTTCGTGGACTTTTGTAAGCGAACTGTTGGTAGATGATGACACAGATACCGACACTCTTACTGACTTGGTATCAGGTGCAGTTGGAGAAGGCCTTGCAATTAAATTTATGGCACATCGTAAGATTGCATCCAAACTGCCTGACCCTACTGACATTCTTAAGGGCAAGGTCAAAAAGATGGAGTCTAAAGAAATTAGTGCCATGTACTCTTTGACTGTTAGCCTGTGCTACGAGCTCAAGGATGCTTGCGATAAGAACGTTAAAGATTGGAATGACCAAGTTAACTGTTTCTTCGAATTTATGATGAATAACTTCGAAACTGAATTGGTTATTATGGGTACTAAACTTGCTCTTAGCCAATACAAACTTCCGCTGGATCCGGACGAGATCAAGTGCTTCGATGACTTCCATGCCAAGTTTGGTAAGTACATTGCGGCGGCTACTGAAAAATAATTTGATTTAGCACTATTTGACACCGCCCACGGGCGGTGTTATACTATATACATATACAAAAGGAGCTAAAATGGCACACCAAGATCCAGTTATTGACAAAATTATTGTAGCCCGTGTAGGACTGCTACTCCGCCATCCATTTTTTGGTAACATGGCTACTCGTCTTAAGATTGAGGAATGTACTGAGTGGTGCCCCACTGCCGCTACTGACGGACGCACTATCTTTTTCAATCGTGATTTTTTTAGTAAACTTAGCATTAAACAAATTGAATTTGTAGTTGCACACGAAATTCTTCATAATGTCTTTGACCATTTGGGTCGTAGGGAAGGCCGAGATCCTCGTATCTTTAATGCGGCCGCTGACTATTGTGTTAACGGACAAATTGTTCGCGACAAGATTGGTGATCATAACATGCCGGATATTAAGATCTTTCATGATCCAAAATACTACGGCTGGAGTGCAGAACAAGTATACGATGACATTTTTGAAAAGCAAGATGAAGAAAGCCTTAAAGCATTAGGTCAATTGCTTGACGAACATATTGATTGGGAAAAGGACCCTAATGGTAGCGGTCGGCCAAAATATACCAAAGACGAACTAAAACAAATTCGTGACGAGATCCGTGAAGCTACGATGCAAGCGGCGCAGGCTGCTGGCGCAGGCAACGTTCCCGCTAGCGTAGCACGTATGATTAAGGAACTGACTGAGCCTAAGATGAACTGGCGTGAAATCCTGCGTCAGCAAATTCAAAGCACTATTAAGAACGACTTCAGTTTTATGCGTCCTAACCGTAAAGGCTGGCACATGAACGCTATTCTTCCGGGTCAACAATTCCAAGAAACCATTGACATTTGCGTAGCAATTGACATGTCAGGTTCTATCGGTGACGACCAAGCTAAAGACTTCTTGTCAGAAATTAAAGGCATTATGGAAGAATACAAAGACTTTAAAATTAAAGTCTGGTGTTTTGATACCAAAGTTTACAACGAACAAGATTACGATGGCTACACTATGGACGAGTTTATGGATTATGAGCCCATGGGCGGTGGCGGTACTGAGTTTGATGTAAACTGGGAGTACATGAAAGAGCATGATATTAACCCTAAAAAGTTCATTATGTTTACAGACGGTTATCCTTTTGGTAGCTGGGGTGATGAAAACTACTGCGATACAGTTTTTATTATTCACGGCAACGACAAGATTATTCCCCCGTTTGGGGAGTATGCTTACTACGAAGCCCTTAAGGAAACTGCTTAAATGGCACTAAAAAACGGCAAGCCCAACTCGTTAAACTTTTTCAATTTACGAAAAGTTGGGTTTGCCGCTCCTCATTTTAAATATATCTCTATAGATAAGTTCAGTCCGTTATTAACCAGACAATTAGATAACTGGATTAAAAAGAACTTAAACCACAGATACTACATTGGCCAGGGATTGTCTTTAGACAATACAAACACCATCATCTATGTAACACGCATTGGCTTTGAAAGTGAAAAAGAGATGAGCTTTTTCACGATTGCGTGTCCTCATTTTCAATCCAGATAATTAACTATGCAGTTCGAATAAGGAGAAACCATGACTGATACTGTAGAAAATCAAGAACAAAAAGACGACAATATTGCTGTGCCTGTTGAGATTCTCAACGTGCAGGACCTGGTCGATATTGCTAACCTAATCGATGTTGTTACCCAACGTGGGGCTTTCCGTGCAGACGAGCTCAGCGCCGCTGGAGCACTATACGACAAACTTAAGACATTCCTTTCAACATTGCTTCCAAAAGAAGAATCGTCTGAAGGAACAGAGACTAAAGTTGAAGGAACTTACGAATTTAAAGGAGAATAATAAATGAGCGAAACAACTACTCAAGCTCCTGAAAAAGAAGATATGGATTTAAATCTTAATGACCTAAATGCTATGAAGGTCATTATCGATATTGCCAGTTCGCGCGGTGCATTTAAGCCAAACGAGATGGCAGTTGTAGGAACCACTTATAATAAGTTAACTGCTTTTTTAGACAACGTAACTAAACAAGCAGAAGCTGCCAAAGCTGCCAAGACAGCTGTCAGTCAACCGGAGGCATAAACTATGCAAAATTTAAAACACGTAGGTAGAATTAAATCTACAAAGAAAAAAATTCTCGTAGCATACAGGACTCTACCAGGAGATGCTTATTACTGTCTAGTAGTTCCGACAGAAAGTTTAAGCGATGACTACCACAACGCAATTATTAATTTAGTGGAAAGTCCTGCGGCACAATCGGCATATGAATTTGCAGAAGCACTTGATCGAACACAATTTCCCGATGGAAGTCGTATGTTGCCAAGTCTTCATTCAAAAGGACTTTTGTTAAAAGTATCAACTGATCAAGTTGAAATGACTCCTACGCCAAATGCAAGTATTTTACTCTCTGAGTTAAATCAAATTATTGCAGAACAACGAGGTGTTGCAGTAGACGGCTTATCAATTGCACCTAGTAGTGTTGATAAAGTCAACTATATGGACACGACTGAAAAAGAAAAAGTTCGTGATACATCTCTTAAAACAACTTCGCAGGATGTTAATCAGTCAGTTGAAGATGTTACTTCATTCGATTCGGCAGAATCAGAAGCAAAGTACTATCGTAGCCAAGCTGATAAACTAGCAAAGCAAGCGGCCGAAATGCGTCGTAAAGCCGAGGAACTTGTTCCTACCAAAAAGAAAGTTTCTGAAGTAGCGTGACATCTCCCGGGAAATCTCTTCCCAAAGAAGTTATAGATTATTGGCCTGAAGTATTTGGCGATGTGCGTATTCATGTGCTACCTCTCAGGTACCTACATTCAGTTCTAATAAACTTTAAAGACGGTAAAATTTGGGAAATTAAAGTAACAGCCAAGACTAAACGCCAAGGATGGGAGTCTTTTGAAAAATCACTTTCTGAACTGGCAAAGGCCTATGAACGAAAAATTGAAAGCATAAACTTTAAATTAGACACAGAGAAAATTAAAATCGATATTGAAAAATCCACACAGAAATTTTTAAAGAAACGGAAACTTTAATGGAAGTCAAATTAATTAGCGTAAGTAAGCCAACTGACGAAATGCTATCTCAAGGCATCGATGATGCACAAGAATTAATTGCATTCTGTGCAAGAGTTAGTAATCCTAGTAATCAATTTAACACTGAAACAAGTGAAAAATTAATTCGCTATCTTATTAACCATAAACATTGGTCACCTTTAGAAATGGTTTCGGCTTGTTTAGAAATTACTACGACTAGAGATATTGCAAGACAAATTCTAAGACATCGTAGTTTTAGCTTTCAGGAGTTTAGCCAACGTTATGCAGATCCTACTAAAGATCTAAATTTTGTTTTGAGAGAACCAAGATTCCAAGATCTTAAAAATAGGCAAAATAGTGTTGATATCGATCCAAATAATGATGAGCATAGACAAATTGCTTATCAGTGGGAAATTTTACAAAATGAGCTAATCAGACGCACTCGTGATGCCTACGAGTGGGCAGTATCTAAAGGCATTGCAAAAGAACAAGCTCGAGCAGTCTTACCCGAAGGACTTATTGAGAGCCGTTTGTACATGAATGGAACATTGCGTAGTTGGGTTCACTTCATCGAACTGCGATCTGCAAACGGTACACAAAAAGAACATCAGGAAGTTGCAAGAGCTTGTGCTCGCGCAATATCGGAAATGTTTCCGATGATTGCTAGTCTTACTTGAAGGTTTCGGGCGGAAACATTTTAATATGTTGATTAAATTCCGCCTCTAACCATTCATAGTCGTTTATTTTTAATAACATATCTTTATCGTCCTTATAAGTGGATCCAAACCACTCTCCAGCACTTGCTCCGCTTCGAGCATATTCAGCGAAATTAGCTGTACTTGTATTATAACGCCAGGATCTAAGTCTATATAAAGTTTCTTGGTCAAGTTGCTTACTTATTATTTTACTGCTTAGTTTTGCACACTCTCTAAATGCACTACGCCAGGTACTTAATGGATCAGTGTTGAAACAAGTTATATTTGCTACTTGTTCTATAACCTTAATATCTTTAGAAATACTAGTCGTCATATCAACGGAATCTAAAGGCATTCTTAAAACCTGATCTCTAGGAAATAATTTTATTCCACCATAACCGTATTCTAATCCGTTTACTGGATTTCGACTATACCAAACATGTACCATTTCTTCTTCGTTTGATCCTAGATTAATATCAAATTTAAAATCTTCCAGCACTTCGGCATCAGCATCAACAATCCAAAACATTTTTGTTGAGCTCTGTCGAGCAGCCTCAACGTGTGCATTATGAATTCCTTTAATGCCGTCAATGTGTATTATTCTATTTTTTAATGTTCCTGGGTGATTTTGTAGTTTTTTTAATTTTGAAAGAGCGTACAACTCATTGTTTGAGATAAAAGCAATATCGTAACCCTTTGAGTATGTAGCAACCGTTCCTACTTGAACAGCATTAACAAAATAACGATAATCAAGTTCTCTTTTTGACACTTGACGACTTTTTGGGAATAATCCAATACCAACTAATGATTTGTCGTCATCATTTAACCACATGTGTACGCGGCTTTGGTTTTCAGGATCTGGTTTAAAATTAAAATTAAATCTTGGATCTACTACTGCGCCTGGCCAAACTACCCAAAATAATTGTGTTAACGATTTAGATCTTGCTTGGTCAAATGTTAAAGCATGTTTTGCAACAGGAACTATAGTTTTAAGTCGATTAAAATCTTGTACAGCTTCCGCTTCAAAGTCACTTACAAAAAATATATCATACATGCTTTTTCCTTAAACCCCTAGGAAAATTCTGATATACTGCTTTAAAAAATTTACTTCCAGCAGGATCTAAATTTGCAATTTCAATTCCACATTTTTCTCTTAATTCTCGACCATAAAAATTAATCTGCTCAGTATAGATTTCCGGAGTAGCCGTTTCGTAATGATCATTCCAATAGTTTGTAAGGTATTCAAAATCTCTTACATTGGTGTAATCCCAGTCTGTACAATTAGTTAAGGCGGCGCCTTCTCTGGCTCCCAGAATACTGTACATACCATTTTCAACATCTGCACCAACACTACACCAAATTAATAAACGTTGATAATTTTGCCAGTAAGTACGTTTTAGATCTTTTACTTTTGCGCCTTGGTCTAACGACATTTTTACACCTTCGCGGAAGCCTGCTCTCCATGCTTGGAAAGGAGTCGCATTAGTAAAACTTTCACTATAGCTTGTATCAAACTGATAGTAATAATCATCAAAACAAAACTCTACAAGACCTTTAGTATCCGACGGATTACTGTTTTCGTGAGTTTTCATATCATTCACAAACTTACGAGTCCACATTTTAAGGCCGCCGTTACCGTACATTAGATGATTAACATGTACCTTACCGGTCCAGCTAAACACATGGTCCGGTGTTAGACCCAATTCTGTTAAATTAATTTCTAACTCTAAGAAAGCAGGATCTATAATATTATCAGCATCAACTGTAACAAAATATTCTGTTTCGCTTTTGGCGGCGCAGGCTTTGTGAGCGGCATCGCTGCCTTTAACTCCATGTACACGTTTAGCCCATGGCACTTTTTTTAACAAATCTGCATAATGTTTTTCAGCATTAGGCTCATCGTAACTTAGAAAAATGATGTCCTGTTCTATTATTTTAATCGTTGTCATAAACTGTAGTTAACCCGTATGTTTCAAATACTAATCTGCTTGAAAGCATTAATGAAGATATATCATGTTCTTTTTCAGAAAGAAAGGGTTCGTAAATTTTTTCTTTAATCAACAATGTTGACGTATCTATGTAGATTACTCTTAGTAAAAAATTCAAATCTGAAGCGTTTGAAATAAAAATTGCAATACGCTGAGAAAGGCCTTCTTCTCTTAATCTTTCTTTTGCATGTGGTGTAAGATAAAAATTCCAACCCCAAACTTTTTTATTCCATTCTATAATAAACTCTGTATTATCAAGTACCTTAACTGGCTTAATAATTTCAAATATGTTTGTGCGTCGAATAAAAAATTCGTCTTCTCTAGGGATTATTGTTAGTCCAAGTTTTTGATCATATGCAACCGAATAATCTTTAATAGCCTGTGTACCATCTAAGAACGGGGTTACAACAGATTTCTCAACTTCAAGAAAATATTCTAATCGGTCATTTTTTTCGTTTGTAACAGATAAAATTGTACCTGTTTTTTTGTCATAATAAACAAAATAATTCTTTGGGGGCGGAGGGGCAAGAAGCTGGGCTAACTCATCTTCTGTAAAATGTATAATTTCATCATCTTGCATCTGGCAACTCCATAATTATATTAACAATATCGGATTTTAGAAAATCTTTTTCAACGTAATGAAATAACTTTTGTTGCTTGATATTTGCTATATGCAATTCTCCTTTACTATTCATTAAAGAATGTACTGCATTTTGCCAGCGAGCATTGTCCATTATCCAGCCTTGTATTGCAGGCTTCATATGGACAAATTCAAAAGGACAATTAACCTCTATTACTTCATCTTCAAAGCTAGAAATTTTTAAGGCTATGGCTGCTGCCAAATCTAAACTTAACCAATTTTGATATTCTTTAGGAGCATATTTCCCATAGCAATATTCCCAGTTATTAACAACAAATTCTAGAGTTTTAAAAAATCCGTGCGCTAAGTCAGACTTTTTAAAATAGTGTAATGCGGCATATATGTTTGGAAGATCGTTTTCAATAAAAGTTTTACGGTGTTTAGTATCTTGTTCAACAACTTCGTCTTTATAATTTTTAATTTTTGTACAAAATTTTAAATCATAATTATCTAAGTAACTCCACCAGTTTGATACATCTTCTAAAAATAACATATCGCTATCTAAAACAACTGTCTGATCATATGGAGTAACGTGATATAATTTCCATCTATGCTCTACAGCAAGTAAACTTGAATCTTGGTTCAGCCATGGGATTTCAATAATATGGTCAAATAAAGATTTAAAGTTTTCTGGCACATTACCGTCAGTAACAATTGAAACATTGTTAACACCTTTCTGTGTTTTTTTAATCGTCAATGCCAGAATACATGCTTGATAAATGTAATCAACTTCGTTTGTATTTTTTGCAAAAATTAAAAAACCTTTAGACATTATAAACCTCATCAATACAACGAGATAAACTAACTTTATTCATAACATGGATATCTAAACCGTTTGTCTTGGCTGAAGTGTATTCACCTAGATGATTTTCTTTTTCTATTAAAAAATTCATTGAATTATCTTTTATACCTAGTAATATATCTTTATCTGTAGTGAACACCATAGTTCCAGGAAGTTCTAGAGGCATATCAGATTGCATCTTTCCATTAAGCAAATGAATTGCTATACTAAATGAGTAATCATTCCTGTAGATGCTCGAATCAATGTTATACAGAGACCTAAAATAAAACCAATTTTCTTTAATAAAATCTACTAAAGTAAACAATGTTTCTGTCCACAAAGTTTTCTTAAAAATAAATGTTGTGGCCCAATAAAATGGAATACTCTGATCATTAATTCGTTTAAATTCTAAATTTTGTCTCCACGACGTTAAATCCATGCTTGATTTATAAATTTGAAAATCCACATCTCTATCTAATGCACTTTTTAGCACCGATGAATTAATTATATAATCACTATCAATTACTAGAGTTGTATCAAATGGCGTTATATCATATATCTTTGTTCTTGATAGATTCTTCCATTCGAGAACTTTACTTGCTAAGGCTCCGTCATGAAAGGCTCGACGGCCCGCCGATGGGCTATCAATATGGATTACATGATCAAACTTATGATTAGGGTATGCTGTTTCAAGCCAGCCGCCGCTGTCTGTTGCAATTGCAACAGGAATATCTAAATGTTGTTTTACTCTTTCAGCGGCGAATACAGCTAATTTAACATAGTCGATAAGACCATTATTTTGAGCAAAAATTAAAGCACCTGTTGTCATAGGTCAATAAGATCTTTAACTTTTCTTTTTGTTCTAATTTCTGAGTATTTGGCTGCATACTCGTTAACACATTCAAAATAAATTGAAAAAATTGTATCATGAAACTTTGATACATCATCAATCATAACTGGAATATTGTTATCGTCTAAAATTGCAACATCTGATGTAATACCTTTGTCTAACAGAAGCTTAGAAAAATTTATTAATTCAGGAGTAATCTTAAAAGTTCCACCATTAGAATAGTGTATTAATTTTTGGTTTAATTCTTCTAAAATTATCTTTTTTTGGCTTGCCAATGTAGCGAAATAATTCACTACTTGGAATGCTTTTTCAACCCGTTCATCCATAGATAATCCTTGTAGTTATATACTACTTTAATTATCTAAATTTTTATTTGGGGATTATAATTGTGAAGACGTTGCGCCTGGTGCTGGAACAGACACGTTAGAACCCGAAGCTCGGCGAACTTGACAAGTTCCTTCCAATGTTCCATCTACGTTTTCGTCAACTGCTGGGCCTGGTTGATTATAACCAGTTGGGTCAGGTTGCTGATCGCCTGTGTCGTCATCACGGAATTCTAAAGTAAATTCCAATTGGCTGGCGCTTACTTTTCGACCGTAGATATAAAAATCATTTTCGGCATAAACACCCGCTGGTGCTGGTTTATGGAATAATTGTGTAGTAGAACTAGGCAGGTTTGACCATCCGTAAGAAGAACCTGTTCCAGAACCGCTAGCAGTAGTGTCGGAGTAGGCAAATGTAATAGTTCCCATACCAGATAACATCGTGGTCCATGTATTATTTTTTGAACCTGAGTTTCCTCCAGATCTACTAGCTGTAAATTGAATATTACTTCCGGTATTGAAAAAATGCCTTGCTGCATCGTTTGACGGCCATGTAACAGTAATCACTTGTTGCAGAGTACCGTTCCATGGTAAAGTTCTAGTTGAACTTGTTACAGTTTCTAAAGTTGCTTCGCTTGAAGGAGGAACTGCAAGTCTATTAGCTACTATCAAACTAGCTACACTAGCACACGATGAATATATTGTACTTGCAATTGTAGCACCAGAAACGGCGATTGGAATGCTAGCAGATTCGTCAGCGCCTGTCTGATGTTGTCTTGCTTTCAAAAGATCAGATCTTAAATTAATCCACTGTGTAGCTGAAATAACAGCGCCGGCACTAATTTGGCTACTTGCTAAACTTTGGCCGTATCCAAAATCGTCAGTGCCGTTTCCTAAGACAGATTGAACTGTCGATTGTATCGTATTATAATCAGTTAACTGGATTAATGGCATTTTTTACTCTATTATAAAATTACTGCTTCGATAAGTTTTACACCAACATCGTCGCTTGACTCTAACGCTACTGCAAAAACTTCGCTACTATGATGTACTGCTTGTACTGCACATCCGTTATTTGAAGCTATTAGACATTTTCCTTTAGAAATTGCACCAACAACTTTTACAGGAACACGGCCTTTTAGAGCAACATACGTACCACCTTCTAGCTCACTATTCATCATGTAGGCTGGATTAGCACTAACTACTCCTATTGCACGATGTCCAAATGTACTGGCAGTCACTTCCTTTTCTCCGCCGACTATCATCACTGTTCCAACTTCGTAATCCTGGTCAGCAAGATATTTTTCTGCTAAGTCAGCATATTGTGCAGCCGTTGCAGTTCCTCTGAAAGTAGTAGCATACAAATCGCCCACTGCGTCACGAGCAGCAATAGTAACTTGCCCTGCGGAAATAGCTGTTGTTGCAGTTCTTGCTGTTCCTGAAACCGTTAACGTATCGGCTTGACTAGCAATTCCTTCAAACTGATTTGCAAATACTGTTGCATATTTGTAGGTTAAGGAACCAATGTTTGAATTGCCGTCTGTTTCGGGTAAAATGTCATTACCAACCAACTTCAATGGAATCTTAGTAACCGAGGCTACGGTTGTTTGGAATATCATTGTGTTAGTATTAGACTGGAATACTGGATTTCCGCCTGGATTGATAGAAACTTGTAACTTTTTAGTAGCAAGACCAACTGTATAACCTGGATCTCCAAACTCAACTTGGGTATTAAATGTAGCACTACTTGCCTGAACAAAAGAAGTAGCAGGATATCCACCTAACAAATCAGCATTTGTTGCTGTTCCGTAGAACTTAATTGGGGGTGTTGTTTGTCCTGGAGCAGCTGGATTGTTTGTATTTCTTAGTGTAATTCCAGGATGAACATCAGTAAATCCGTCAATTGCATTAACTGTATCTTTTAGAGTAAAAGTAACTGTTTCAGTACTAATAATAAATGATACTACACCATTAACTGTAGCACAAATTATAGCATGTGAACCGCCTAGTGTATCAATTACTAAACGACTCACCATCTCTGTTTGTTGTGTGCCTGCACTTTGCGGACCAACTAGTGTAAAACTTGTTCCGTTATAAGCATATAATTGCTTATTATCAGTATCCCACCAGAAATCACCAACTGTTAATCCTGCTGGCTCTGTGGCACCAGTTTCGGCACCACCAGTAGTTCTAAAATATGTTCCGTCGTAAAATTTTAATTTTTTATTAGCAGTATCAAACCATAGCTGTCCGCTGATTGGTTTTGACGGCGGCGATCCGTATGCGAAATTTTCAAGTAATTTTACAAAATTTTCATTTTGAATTTCGCCGTAGCCTGCGTAATTTTTACCAATTAATTTAAGGTCGAGTGTGCTGTCAATAGTGCCATCAGCTACTACTGCTACTTGATCTCCACTTGTTTTATTAATAGTATATGGCATCTGGGTTATTCCTTATTCCTAGTATTTATTCGTTTTTGGGCAGTTGTAAGCATCAGATATCTGTGTTGTATGTCCACACTCCGGCTACAATTGAATACAATTTATTAGTTCTGACACCACTGTTTATACAGTGAATTCTACAAAGCGTGCCGTTTTCATAGTCAATGGCTGGAAATACTTTATCAATAATTCCAGATGCAATAGCGGACGTCTGATTAGCAAGTCCAGTTGTATCAGCAGAAAGTCCTAATGATTTAGAAGCTAGTTGCACATCAACATAATCTTTGTTTGCCGCATCTGCAGAACTAGAAGGGCTTGCAACATTAGAAATTCGCTTAGAACTTGCATCAATTGTACCAGAACCGTTAGGAGATATAACAATATTTCCGTTTACAGCAGTTGAGCTGATTGTATTTCCAGTAATATTAACTGTTCCGGCATAAAAGTTTGTTTGTGTACCAATACTAGTTAGGCCTGGTGCGCTAGTAATAGTAGATCCTAGGGCAGTCTGACTAACAACTTCAAACCCGTTAATTTTATAAGTTTTATTAAGTGCTAAGTTAATATGCTCTGAACTATTCCAACTAGAATTAGAAGTTTCCCAGACAATTGTTTTATCTCCGTCACCGCCACCAGCTAGCGAAATTCCGCCGCCGGTTGCTGTTGAGTTGCTAGGAGTAGCTACCTTTCCAAGCTCAATTAACAAATCTTCTATTTCTAAATTTGTTGTGTTTACAGTAGTTACAGATCCTTCAACAGTCAAACTTCCAGTAATTCGCACATCACCTGTAACATCTAAGTTTGCTGTCGGTGTTTCTGTAAAAATACCAACACGCTCGTTTAAAGAATCTATAAACAAACCAGGTCTTAGTCCTGAAGCATTCTTAACTCCAATTTTAAAATTTTGATTGCTTCTATTAGAATTAATTGCACATAGGGTATTAGATACTAAAAACTCGTTCTGTGTAGATGTTCCTAGCTTTAACGGGGTAATATTTAAGATAGTTAATGTGCCATTAATAGTCGAATCTTGGTCGTTAAGTACAAAATTTTCAACAGTTTTTAGATTACCAAGACTATCTATCAAATTATATGCAGATGTCGCCGATGTATTAAATTTAAGTCCTGAAATTGTTCCCTGATTAAAACCAGGAGTAATACTTCCGGAAAACCCTGGAATTGCAATTAATGGTGTAAATGTATCTTTTGCAAAAATACCTAATAATGATTGTCCAAGGTACAAATAGATAACTGTATGACTATTGTTATTAGTATCTAAAATATCTACAACTTGAAATCCACTTATTCCTTGTTGTTCAGTGTACAATGGCCCTGCAAGCATTGTTGAAACGCCGTCATTAAAATAAAGCTGGCGTCTAAAACTATCAATCCATATATCTCCTTGAGATATCGAACTTGGCGCACTTGAACTAACAATCGTTCCACCACTTACTTTCCAACCGTTTCCGTCATACACTTTTACACGGCCTTCGCTAGTATCATACCATAGCTGTCCTTGTATAGGATTATTTGGTTGACTGTTATTAGCAAAATTTTCTAGTAAGTGAATTAAGTTCTCGTTAAAATATTCGCCATAAGATGTAGAATTTTTACCAATCAATGTCAAATCGGTAGCTGTCTGATCGATAGTTCCATCGACTATTTCAGTTAAAACAGACCCATCAGTTTTGTTTATAGTATAACTCATTATAGAACACCAGTAAAAATAATATAGTTGATTGTCATATATGGGTTCATTCTACTAAATGCATCACCTGTAGTCGATGTAAGAATGTCTCCTGTTCTAGGCAACCCTTGACCAGTACTTGAACTTGGCAAGCCTAACCCTGCTACAGCATTTGGATCTGAAGGTGCACCTGGCAGTCCGCCTGCATAGTACTGTCCACCAGCAGTTGATAACTCGTGTTGGTGATCTGGTAGATTTGAAACTGCTAAAGTTGTCTCTTCGTTACCTGAACCTGCACCTACAATATCTGCTGTTGTATCTGTAACTCTATTTGCTGGGCCTCCGCCGGCATCAATTAAAATAGAAGGATCATTTTTATCAGGAACCTGCTGGCCATTATCCATGTTATCACGGCCTAACGGGAAACGACCCCTTAGATCAGGCAAAGCAAATGTGTTATTGCCAATTAAAAAGGCAGCATTTTTATATGTATATCCAATAATAGCAAATAGGCTACTATAAGTACCAATTTGTATTTCTGAACCATCGCATAATAGATATCCTGAAGGAGGTGTCGAACCTGCAAATGGAAAAATTGCCCCAATAGGAACAGTAGCTACGTTTGCTAAGAAAGATTGTTTCGTAACTTTCTTTAAACCGCTATCTAATCCTGATCGATAAACTAGCAAAGTATCGGTTAACAACGATGTTGTAACTTCTGTTTTACTTGTAATAAGGTCAGAACTAATTGTTGCATTTAAAACTGCAACACCAGCATTTGATTGACCGTCAACGGATACTCCTGGACTAGTTACGTCACCTGTTAAACTAAAAACAGTAGGACTTGCCCATCTAGCGGCAGATCCGCTAATACTACCTGCCAAACTTCCTGTAAAAGCACCACTAAAATTACCAACAAAGTTGTTGGCATAAATGTTTCTAAAAGCACGGGTTGACGATCCAATGTCGTATACTCCGTTTCCTGCATCAGAACCAGGAACTAATACCGAAGCAGGTGTTGGATCACCGTTTCCGTCTAAATAATTAACAATAAGTTGTCCATTAACAAGAGTAACATTACCGCCAAATGTTGAAGACTTACCAATTGCGGCGCCGCCTGCTACCCTTAAACTACCAGTGGTTAAACTTGTTGAAGCAGTATCACCTAATACAATAACATCATTATCAATACTAGCACTACCGCCAACATCTAATGCCTGTGTTGGATTAGTATTGTTTGGTCCTACACCAACAAACCCATTAGAGTTTAAAAATAATGCTGTAACATTATTAAGATTGTTAGTTAGTTTGAATGCAATACTAGCATCGCTATTTTTACTGTATAAAATTGTTGTATTTTCTGTGTCATCGCGGCCAATATTGAAACTTAAATCAGCTCCTAAACTTATACCTTGGTTTGATCGTATGTTAAACTGAGCACTAGTAGTACTTGCAATATCGCTTCTTAAAAAATTTGCAGCATCAACTGCTGAATTATTAACAATTAACGCATCAGCCTTTTCACTAGTTCCCCAAAATTTAATTGGAGCAGTTGTACTAGTCGCATCGACTGCATTTAAATTAATACCTTGATTTATACTTAAGAATCCGGAGATACTAGCTTTTGGAGTAAATGCTTCTTTACTAACTATAGCTATTCTGTTATTATTTGCATAGAAACTTAAAACGCTATGTGATACATTCACTGTATCAATTATTGTCTCAACAGTAGGACCTGTCTTTGTTCCTGAACTAAACTGTGGGCCAACTAACAACCATGCTGAACCTGAATAAAGATATAATTGCTGGTTAACTGTATCAGCCCACAAGTCACCAGCTAATGCAGTACCAGGAGCACTTGACGATTTTTTAACCGAGCCAGCATTAACACACTGTGTTCCATCATAAACTTTTAATAAATTTACGTCGGCATTATTGTCATACCATAGTTGACCTTGCACTGGATTTGCAGGAGCAGTATTTTTAGCAAAATTTTCTAATAAATGTAAAAAATTTTCAGCTATAATAGGAGCGTATCCGGCATAGTTTTTACCAACAAATGTTAAACTTGTCTCTAAATTAAGACTTTGGTCATTAACTGTTAACGTTGGTTTAGCAGGATTTGTAGTTTCAGTAAATTTAACTTGATATGCCATTTATTAAACTCCTGCCAACCCTGTTAAACTCTGTATCCTTACAGTATAATCAATTTGAATAAGACGATTTAATGATTTTTGTACTGGATGGAATATAACATGAGTTAAAAGTAAACTGTTTCCTGTCGAGCTGTAAGATTTTAGCCCTAGCTCGTCAAACACAAATGCACCTTCGTTGTTATTTGAATTGTCGTATGCCATTTGTCCATCCGGTTCGCCGTAATCTAATAAACAACTAACAAACACATCGGTATAATTAGTACCAGTTACATGCCTCGATTCAACGTAGTTACGTGTTGGATCAACGTTATTACTTGATCTATCATTAACTACTTTTGCATAGGTTTCATTATATAAACTAGCATTTGCTCCTGAGCTATTTGGAGTCAAATATGTGATAATACCAGTAGGATCAACTGCTGTTCCACCATTACCAAAAGCCATTTCATAAATAAAACCCTGGCCGCTGTTTCCAATGCTTTCTGCGAGAGCAATACTCATGTTTTCGTAATGAATAGCATTACGTTTATTAATGTAAATTTCCTTGGAAACAGGGTCATATATCTTAATATGCCCCTCTATATGAATTCCTGTAAGATCTTTGCTCTGCATAACATTCTCTCTTTATAGTATATTTATCTAGTACCATTATATGGTAGTTTATTACGTCCTAGTTACTGTTAACGGGTTAGACCCGTTAAAGGGCCACCTTAAATATAAATTAGAAGCTCCTTGTAAACTAAGGGTATCAGTGTATGTTGTTGTCCCAGAATCACTCATGCGCCCCTGAGTCGCTGTTGTTCTTAACCAATTTATACAATCATAGGCATCATAATGACGTCTGCTTTCAAGTAAACAGGACAGCACTCCTGTAACTTGAGGCGCTGCCATGCTTGTTCCTTGTATTTTTTTGATATAAAAACTTGAATTGTCAGGGTGAGCCACTGATCCGCTACCTAAAGTTGATGTTAAGGGCATGGCGCTTTGTATTGCTTCTCCTGGAGCAAAAACGGTTATACCTGGGCCACAACAACTAAAATTACTCTTATATTCTGTATTTGCTGAACGTATCGCACCTACTGTAATGACACCGCTAGGACCATTAGGTGTAGAACCTCTGTGATAATATCTGTTTGATCCGCCTGAAGTAAAATAATTATTATAGTCTAATCCGCCAGATACATCTATTTTATGGGTATCATTTCCTGCGGCAGCAACTAATATGATACCTGCGGCAATACAACTGTCAATATCAGCATCAACACTTGCAACACGCACAGGGTGTGTGTAAGCACTATATGTCGAACTATAATTGTATGAAGTTTCGACCATGCCGTAATTGCTTTGTGCTGTTGTACCAGTCCAGGGAGTCCCTCTATAATTTCCGCCAGTAATCCCACTGTACAGGTTAAAGTATCCCCAACTCATGTTTACAACTGTAGGATTGCCGTTAGTTTTTAAATTATGCCAGTTGCGAATCAGATTAAAAGCAGCACTTGTACCAAATGCATCAGTATCAAATATTTTTATTGCGTAAATGTTGGCTTCTTTTGCCCAACCGTATCTTCGACCGGCGGTTGTGCCTGCACAATGAGTACCGTGGCCGTATGTATCAGTATAATGTTGCGGACCTTGTGTATAACTACCAGACAAACCAGCAGCCGATGGCCAGTTTATCTGTTGTAATCTATCAGTAACGCCGTCTTGTCCAATCCATTCTGGATGACCTACTTGAATACCCGAGTCCATAATAACTGCATCAACGCCTTTTCCAGTTGCAACATACGGGTGTTGATAATTTAATGTTGTTCCGCTGAATGGATTGGCTGCGTTTATACATGCAGGAATGGACCATGCATAGTCTGCATTAGTTTGTGAAGTCGAACGAGAGTAATTTCTTGATATGTCTAAAGTATTATGACGAAGTATTAAACCATTTTCTTCCTTAGATCCATACCGAACATCAGTTACTCGTGGATCTTGTTTTAGTAATTCAGCTTCCTCTCGAGTAAGAACTACGTCAAAATTTCTCTCACTTTCATTTTTTTCGTTCCACATCTCAACACGACGCCCTACTGCCTGGCCGGACACAATGTCGTCCATCAAAGCATCTACATCAATGCCTTTTTCAGCAGTAACTACACAACGATTTTGATCTTCTGTACTCATATTAATATAAAGCCGTCCATGTTGACCCATTATAAAATACTGGGTATGCACTTCCAGAACCTTTTGAAGCAGGGTCCCAGTTGGTTCTATTAGCAACAGCAAATGTTCCAGCAACTACACCTGTAGGAGCTGCGGCTAGCGGTGTTAAAGTTAAAAATTTCGTAGCTTCAACTGCACCGTTAACAATTATTGCACCAGCAGAACTTCCTGTATTAAACACAAAGTCACTGGCAGAAGAATATGTCGGTGTTCCTGTTCCCGAACTTGTTAGAGTAGTTGCTGTAACTGTTCCGCCAACTGTTAAATTTGTACCATCAAACGTTAAATTTGCACTACCTGCAAAAGATCCACTACTATTATATTGAACTTGTGTATTACTACCGCCTGGTGAAGTACTTCCACCTCCACCTCCGCCGGCTGCAGAAATAGTAATTGTATCTGTTGCAGCATTGGTAGTAATAGTTATGTTTGAGCCTGCAACTAGTGTTAGTGTATCTAAACTGCTATCTGCAACAACATTACTTTGTCCTGAAACTGCAATAGTACTAAAACTATTTCCTCCACCGCCGGCTGTTGCCGCAATAGTTATAGTATCGTTGGCCGAATCTGTTGTTAAAGATATTCCAGTACCAGCTACTAGTGTTAAAATATCTTCAGGAACATCTGCAATTGCATCGGCCTGACCTGTAATTCTGATTGAACCCCAACTGTTAGGCAAAGCCGGAGAGCCTTGATCTGCGGCTGTAATTGTTATAGTATCTGTTGCAGCATTAGTAGTAATTGTAATATTATTTCCAGCCTGTAAGGTCAGCGTATCAGTTGGGCTTGTTGCTATAACATTACTTTGGCCGCTTACTGCAAGGATAGAAAAAGAATTCGAAGGGGGGCTGCCGCCTGCACCGATGTCATCCTCGCCGTTATACCAATTAGTTCCATTATACTTTAACACTTGGCCCGACAACGGAGTAGTGATAGCTACATCTGTTAGTCCGTCTAGATTGGTAGCTCCGCCACCTCCACCTCCACCGCCACCATTCGCTAAGACCCACGATCGTGTTGCAAGTATATCCCCTCCAAGAATCAATCCATTATAAACCCTTAATGTATTACTTGCAGAATCCCAAAAGATTTCTCCTGGCTCGTAGGTAAACTTGTTTAGTGTTTCCGTACCTTTTGACTTTAATCTAATCGAACGTAGTGGTGTTGTCATTTAAATTCTCTTGTTAATTTACTAAAATATTAACATTAGGAGCAGGATATATACCTAACCTAACGTTCATAGTTAGTGAGTTTGCTGTTGTCATTGTAATGGGCAAGGAACCAGCATTGTTATTAACTGTAATTGTTCCTGTTAACGGAACATTTAACGATGTTCTACTAAAAGGATATATGTTTCCTCCTGGAGATTGTAATGCCCATCTTGCATTTACTCCAGTGTGAATGTCTATTTGGTTGTTCGTGCTTTCATAAAACACCGCTTCATACACCATGTTAGGACTTCCTAAAGTTCCGCTAACAGAGTTTGTACCTTCCCATCTAACTCTAAAAGTTCTATTAGGAGAAGTTCCTTCTACTCCATAATATATTCTTTGACAACTGTTATCATTAGCTGAAATCATTATCTTTGGAAGTGCTGGATTAGAACTACTTAGTTGAGAGTAATTAGACGATCCGCCTCCAAATGTAATGTAAGTATTAGTGCCTATGTAAACCGTATTATAAGTCTGATTTAAGAAACTTACACTAAATGGTAGAGGTACTGTCCAATAACCATCGTCTGAGCCGCCAGTGAAAGTCAATGCGCCCGGGGCAGACGGAGTTGACGAACTTAAACTTGCAGGGCCTATAATTGAATTTGTAATACTAACTCTTGACCCAGCGGTAGGTGTTGTTGTCGTAATCCTGTTTCCAGTATTTGGTCTCGAATCAAATCCTTCAGTATTTGTCACACGGGTGTCGGTGGTATAAACTCCACTAAATCCTGATTCAACTAATACGGGTGATCCGGAAGTCCTTGGTCTAGCAGTTATAATATACGGAACAACAGTTCCGTTTGGAACATTTGCAGTCGTCAAATTCACCGTTACTGTTCCTGTATCAACTACAGAACCAACGTCTGATGTAAGACTAAACGTTGCCGTATTATTATAGCTGTATAATGAACGACGTCTAGGTATTACCTGTCCTGACGTTGGTCGATGTGCTGCCGTACTTTCCGGAAATGCAACTTTATTATAACCACCTATATCAAGTGTAGGAACTCTTGTCCCAACTAGCAATAACACTTGTTTATTACTTGCCGGATTATAAGAAAGCCCAGCATCTTTGTTATCCTGTGCGCCACCGTTTGAACTTTGTAAAACTGGAGGGCACATGGCTTTCAAATATTCTCTAGCTTCTTTTTGTGTCATCCTTGGATATTTTTCAGCAAGGCATGCAAGTACCCCAGTTGTCTGTGGACCACTCATGCTAGTGCCTGGGCATTTTTTAAAATTATTGTTTATTGTATCAGTACCCGATAATGCTTCTACACGAGGATCTGGGGCTGCTATTGCATCATACAGCGTAGTGCCTGTACTCCAAATACTTTGAATACCAGACCCCGGTGCCCAACAATCAATTCTTGGCCCGTAATTACTAAATTCAGCTTTGAAATCTCCAGTTTCGATTCCTGTAGAACTATAGATACTCGATCCACTACTTTCATTATGTTGCCCCATTGCTCCGGAACAAATAATTTTAGTTTCCTCAGTGCCGCCGTCTGCGGCGCCTGGACTACTACCTCGGTGAATATAATATGATAATCCGTTGTAGATCATGGTATTATCATAATCTAAGCCGCCAACTACATCTTCGTAAAAATAACTGTTTCCTGCACTGGCAACAATAATAATTCCTTCTGCCATTGCATCAATCATATCAACATCTGTTCCGGTATCTCTACTAGGAAATGCGCCGCCAATGTTTATTCGTGCAATATTTTGTATTACGTTAGTATCCCATACATAAGATCCAAGAGCACCACTTGTTGGAAAATAATCTACCCCTCTGACAGTTATTTTTGAAATGTACGCAGAGTTCAAGGAGCCGCCTCTATATCCCCAACTATTATTCATTACTGTAGGATTTTTTACACCCGTCAGAGGATTGACTGGTTTGTTTTTATGAAATTCACGAACATAATCGATGCTGTCATAGAATGTAATGTTATAGATGTTTGCATCTCTTGCCCAACCTTGGGTATTTCCTGCTGTGGTTCCCGAAGTGTGGGCACCGTGTTGCTGTAGTCTTTCGCCTGGGTAATCGTAATAGCCAACTGCGCCGCCAGTAACTACTGGATTATGGACAAACCAATTGTATTCAACCATACGGCTAAAACCTGTACCGTTTGCGTTTTGAGCATATTCATAAGTTGTAGGGTAAGGGGCACCATCATCCATAATAACTACGTCAACATTTTTACCCGAACAATCTACTAGTAACGAAGCAGCTTGTTGAACCGTTCCATCAATGCCCCAGTTAGAAATATTTGTTTTTCTTAAACAACGAATGAACCCCCAATTTAAATCCCCGGCATCACTAGCCACTCTTTTATCAAAGTTACTTGATGACTGATCAAATCCAAATGTTCCCCTAATTAATCCTAAGTCTCTGTAGTTAAGTTCAACAGTTAAAACTCTAGGATCTTTTTTAATTAAAGCAGCCTCATCATATGTTAACATATAATGAGTATTTCGACTAATAGGTCGTCTATTAACACAGTCTACTTCACGATTAGGTATATAAACTGCTCCGCCTGGATTTTCCATATCCTTATAAAAGTCCTCAGCATCATCCATACTCTTAAGAGTGACAATATACTCTTTAAGACTTTGATCTTCTGGATTACCTAAGTGTGGAATTGGGTCCATATTATACCTCAAGTTGTAACAATGTTAATGTGACAGTAATTGTAGTTGTAGATCCGCTTTTGTTTGTAACAGCTACTGGTATACTTGTTGTTGGCGTTGCTTCATTATTAAATCCTAAAACAGCTGGAGAAACAATTACTGTTTGACTTCCAGTAGTAATAAATTCTGCTAGAACTCCGCTTCCTGGAGCAGGATCTGTTAAAATATCTCTGCTAGCATCCGATGTCCTAGAAGCAACATCGGTATAAAGTCTAACCCAAGCAGCAGCACTTGTCTGAACTTTTAATAACATATAAGACTTAAATCCAGTAATTGCAATATTACCTGTAGCATTATTTGCAATACTAGAAGTAGTTGCAGATGCTGTTGTCCTGCTATAGCCGCCACCTATACCTGATACGGCTGCAAAAGAAAAGCTGCCGGCGCCATTTGTAGTTAAAAATGTTCCTGGTAACCCGTCAGAAATACCAAGATTTAAAATACTAGTTGGTATTGTTGGAAGTCCAGATAAGTCTGTATAAAGTCCCGATGTTGCAACGATTGAAAAGGCTGGTCTATTTTGAATTGCAGCCCACTCAACAACACCAACACCAGTTGATGAAATTACTCCATTAGCATCAATAGATATAGATGCACCGTCAACTTTTACACCACCAAGTGTTGTAACTGATGCAGTTGGTAATGTATAAGCCGAAGGTATTGTAGGTTTATTTGTTAAATCATTATAGCTGCCGCTTGTAGCAACTGTGGCAAATGACGGTTTACCTGATATGTTTGCCCAAGATAATGACGTTAACGTAATAAAATTTGCACCGTTAATAAGTTGATTTGTATTATTTGGAATAGTTGGTTTATTCGACAAGTCATTATAGCTGCCTGAGAATAACACAGGTAAGTCTTCTAAATCATCGTAACTACCGCTAAACAGAGTTGGTTTATTAGACAAATCATTGTAGCTACCACTTGTAGCAACTAGAGACAACGACGGTGTATCATCTAAGTCAAAATAACTTCCAGATGTTGCAACATCCGCCAAGCTAGGCTTATTTGTTAAATCAACATAGTTGCCACTAAACAATACTGGTTTGTTTAAAATTTCTGCGGCGCCGGATGTAGCATTCCAATCTGCATTGACTTGGCCAGATTCCATAAATTGGAATAAATCTGTAAAGTTATCGTTTATCTTCTGGGCTCCAGTCCTTAACGTATCTCCCGATCCGTCGTTTGCTGTAACTCCTACATTTATTACTCTTTGCGACATTTTTTTATCCTTGGTCAAATGTTATGTCATTGCTATCAAATGAGCCGGCACTTGAATCGAAAGTCGAAACAGACTCAGCACTTTGATATTTATTGCTCTCTTGATACCATATTCCCGGTACAGCTTTTAAGAAAGTTGCAACTGCGTTATCGTCTTCGAGAAGATTAATTGTCGAATCCCAGACAGATCCTTGCTTTCTAATAACTGTAATATTTGTTCCATAATCTAATGGTGTTTTTAAAGTCAACACATTAGTTATTCCGTCAACTGTAAACTCGGCATCGAATTCAACGTCTCCTTCTGGACTCTCTGGAGCTCCGTTCACATTATAAACTTCGTAGGCATTTTTCCTTAATCGTAAGTTTCCAATAAAGAACTCCCATTTAGAATAATCTGTTATAAAGTTTGTTGAACTAGTGTGACTTGTAATGCATCGGTATGTGTAAGTTCCAACAGTTACAATGTTTCCAATAACATAATCAATATTTGATTCCCACTCAGCACCAATATTATAACCACCAACAAAAACTTCTATCGAGTCTTTTGCAAGGGCAGTAGCTTGTTGGGTAGTCATTGCTGTTCCTGTATATGAATACGAACTGTCAAAGTTGCCTGGAACAAAATTTAAATTTATAGTATTAGAACCATCAGAAATAAGATTCTGAATTATCTGCTTATTAACATACGGAATTGTTTCTGAAGGACCAATATCTTGAACATAACTGTTTATAGGATGGACTTGAGGTGTTCCTGTACCAAGTGTACCTCTTCTAAGTTGTGTTAAAGTGTTTCCATTCTTTTGGAAATATTCAATACGTTCTCCTCTAACTTCAATTATGCCGGGTTTATTAGCCATCGGATTTGGAATATCAAAATTACTAGCATCGACTAATTCTATCGATACATCGTTATATTTTAATGGCTGAGCTAAACGTGTTTGCTTATACAAACTTAGTCGTTTATAATGATCTCTGTTTAGCATATCCTTAAATTGTAAGTAGGCTATGCCTGGCGACAGAACATTGCTTCCAAAAGTAATAACGTTAACTTCCTGCTCTAACGAGACATAATCTGTCAATTTTAAGGTTACTTTGTCTTCTCTTAAAACATAATCAACGTTTGGTACAAGTAATTCTCCACCTTTAATTACCCATACATAGTTTTCATCGACCACTGGATTTCTTAACTGGATATTTCCTCCAGTTACACCTACATAGTTATAGTATTCCATTGTGTCAGGAGTTACGGAAACTTCTGAGCTAACTGTTAATACTGTACGTTCTATATCAAGAACATCATGTTTGTAAGAACTTATTATTTCAACTGTATCTGAGCTTGTAAATGCTTGACTAAATGTTATCTGAGCAGGAATTATTCCTTGTGCTGGAACATATACATACTCTGCATTTTGTTTCACGTTAACAATTAATTTCTTTCCTTTATGCAATGATGCAACCGCTGGAGTTAATTTTACATTAATGATACTTAAATCAATAGTGTAATCATTTCCTAATGCCAATAATGTGCTTCCTGCATAAATTTTTAAATCATCAATGTCAATACTATAAGGAGGCAATGTAACTGGATCTAATTGATAGTTATATTTGTTTGCCTTAATTGTAAAGTATTGATTAGTAGGTCCTGTTAGGAACGTTTGATTTGCACGTACTAAAATATTTGACTCAATTGGTAATGAATCTCCTACAATGTTTGAAAGGTTATAAGTTAACGACCCATCTGTTGCAATTTTTTCTGTCTTAGTCACAGCAAACGTCTGTTGGGGGCCTGCTACAATCGAATAGGTTATTATATCACCCGAAGCAGGTGCTGCGCCAAAACGAATACCAACCCTGTTAGGACTATCGTAGGTTTGGTCTGTTCTAAAAATCTCGCCGTTACAAGGTTCCCCGTTCAAATATATCAAGTAAGTGAGTTCATCTAACCACGGTGCCCTAGTAATAAATTCTTCTGTTAGTCCATTACCAACAAAGTGATCAATGTCTAAAATATTTTCACCGTTGAATCCAAAACTATATACTGAAACAATTGATTTATTCAACGGTGCCAGAAGTAATTTTACTGTGTTAGTTGTATAATCAAATGTGTAATCCTCGTCAACTGTTAATAAAGTGTAAACACTATTTTCAATTGTTTTTACAATTATTGCCTGTTTAGTATTTGGTTTTTGTGTCAGCACAAAATCCGTCAATACTCCGTTAGCTACAAAGTTATCAACACGCATAACTGCGCTTCCAGAATATGGTTTATCAAAAACTTTAATAGCCACTGTATCAAATACATGTCCTGGAACAACTTCTTCTGGTGCTGGGCTAGATGTTGGTGTTACAAATCCATCGCCGTCAACTATGATATCTTCGGCAGCTAAACCTGTAGCAGTTGAATAGGCAAAGTTTCCTCCAGATAATGCAGTATCATAATCAGATTCCTGAGGTGTAATTGAACCATCGCTGGTACTCTTTCTAATGATGATTTGATCACCTGAACTAATTGTATACGTATTTGGGATCTCAATCTCATATGCAGGAACAGTTGGATCTGAACTTATGCCTGTTGAGATAATTGTTTCCATAATAGCGTTAGTATTAGTCTGACTTGGAGTTCCATACTCGGGGTCATCTAATCGTATCGGATCTAGTAGAGAATACACTTCAACCCAAGATTGACTTGGTGCAGGCACAGTTAATACTGCTATGTCAAACCCTGTCAAGGCATAATCTACATTCTTTGTTAAATTTCTTGTGAATGTCATTGACGATGCTGGGTCAATTGCGCCGTACAGAATTTGATTTAACTTAACTTGAGTACTGCTAATAATTTGTGTTATAGTAGTGTTAAGTCCTAATACGCCATTGGTTGATGTTGTTACAATATCTCCAATAGCTAGGCCTGTAGTGCTAGCAACTGTTAGAACATCTACACCTGGTTTATTTAAAGTGAATTTTAATGCTGTTCCGTTTGCTGGTGGCAAACTAGGCGCGGCACTTAAGATTAATGTTGTTGCATTAGATACTGTAACTACTGTCTGAGTAGTAAACTCTGTGCCAACTACTAACATACCAGGAAGTATTCCTGTTGTATCTGATACTTTTAGTGTAGTTCCAAAACTTCCCATCGATACATAATTGGCAACAACACCTCCCGAATTAACATAACGTTTAATTCGTACTTTTGGAGAGACCATATTTGTATCGTAAGAGTATTCTAAGTTTATTCCATCGGACTCTACTGCATCAACTTGTAGTTTAATATGATAAACGTTAATTTCAGTACCGGCAGGTGGAACATAACTTAATATCCAAGAATGTTCATTATTGCCCGTAGTTACTATGTAGTCGTCAAACGTTGGATCGGCACTATCCCATCGTTCGGTAAAATAAGGAACGTTGTCCCAACCTTGTCCTACTTCAAAATCTAATCCGTCTAATATAACGCCACCGTAATCAATTCCAGTCATTAGCTGAGATAAATCTTTACCAATTTGACCGCTTGAAGGGTTATAATAAAACTGAACACGGTCGGCAGCGTTTAACAACGACCAGTCTTTGGTATAAGTGACGATAACTGTTGCATCTTTAGCTGGAGCGGTTTCAAAAATAATCGAGCCACTATAACTTGTATAACCTTTAGAAGTTGATTTTAAGATTACTAATTTATAATTGTCTCTTAGCTCTTCTAAACCATTTACTGTTACAGACGATTTGCCAACACGTACATCTGGGCCCCATTTTAAAGGAAACTGCAAACGACTGCCAGTGCCCATAAATGTTTCTGTTTCTTCTAACTGAGTAATGAAATAGTTCCTAGTTATTCGGTCAAATTTCATTCTAATAGTTTGAGAGCGTGTTACACCACCGCCAATAATAGCAACAGCAGTTGCCTGTGTGCCGCCTTCTTCTAAGCCGCCTTCTAAAACTACTTGAGGAGCTGATAAGTAGCCAGTTCCAGAAGTTAACAATACAATTCTCGTTACTTTTCCGTTGGCAATAAATGCCCTTGCAGTGGCGCCAGTACCAGAAGAACCGATAAATCGTACTACCGGAGGTGTGTGATATAGTGCCCCATTATCGACTATATGTAAAGAAACTACTTTATAAGATACATTGTCTAACCAGTTCTTCCAAGGATATGTATCAATCACTGTTGATGTACTTACTATTTGATTATTTTCAACTGTTGCATTGACTACAGTTATTGCTCCGTTTTGGTATGCTGGTTGGAGGTCAAAATCTGTAACTACCATGCTTGCAGGATCTATTTTATTGTAGGTACTAATATATTCTCTAATTTTCGTTCTATAAGGTTTGACCTCGGCAACATAGCTTTCAAAGTCAGCAAGATTGTCACTCTTATAGTTTACTGGTTGTTTTAGTTCTCCTACATTATGATTTGCTTTAACAAAACTTGTTTTAAATATCCAATCAACATATGTTTGTTCATTTAAAATATATCTAACAGTATTAAAGAAAGATCCAAGATAAGCGTACTCTAATGTATCAGTAAGAATATTATTCTTTAAAGCTAATAAAATATTCCTCAATTCTGTTGTAGCAGAATTATCAAATGTTGCTCCGTCATAAAGTGCTCCGTCAAAACCGTAATCTGTATTCTGGAAAGAATACAAACTTGAACTTAGTTGTATTGTTCCGTTTTCTTGACCAACAACTTTATATATTTGTGTCCAGTCTATGCTTTCAACTTCAGCATATTTTTCTAATAAGAACCAAGTTCCACTGCTACTTGTTCTTATTTTTACAACTTGTCCTAAACTGATACTAATTCCGTTTAAATCGGAGAAAGTATCGACAGCATAATTTATTGCAGTATATTGACTGTATCCGTCAGCATACCAATCAACATAACTCCAATATTTTCTAGTGTCGTATGACTGACTGCGTACTCTTGACCACACTTTCCCTAATGGGTCATATGAATAAATGCTCCAAGTATTTGTAGCTGATGTATCTGTATGAACTAGTACAGAATAATTCCTTATAACAAATACTGTATTAGTATCGTACCCGTAGCCTGGAGATATAATTCTAATTCCTGTTATTTGTCCTTTAGAATTAATTAATGCTTTAATTGATGCACCAAAGCCAGAGCCTACTACTTCGATAGTTGGTGGAATAACGTATCCTCGGCCTGATTCAACAACTTGAGCTCCGACTATTGAACCATTTTCAATAACTGGTGTTAAAGATGGAAGTGTAAACGAACCAACATTGGCAAATCTTAATTCAAGATCTGTATCTAAAACTTCGTCGTATAAACCAGTGTTTGTACTTGGCTCTTTTTCGTAGGAGTCAAGAAGACTAAAATCTTTCTGGCCAACAACTTGTGTTTTAATTAACACTTGATTCACATATTCTATATACTGCTTTAGTGCTTCGAGTCTGTTTACGAACATTCCTTGGCGAGGTCTATTTTCAATGCCGTAGAGTAACTTTGGAGGCAATGCAGGGTCTGGTACTACACGGCCTTGATTGTCTTTACCGCATAAACTATCAATCCACTTTTGTTCGATAGCGTCTGGAATGACTGTATCTAAATTATTGCTGATTAACTTCCATTGAGTATGAATGTTTTTATTTGGGGGATCTGCTACCCAGTATTCAACCGATAACACAATATCTTTATCTACAAGTAAATTAGTAACATTTACTAAACTAAAAGAATTAGAACTTGTTAGTGCAAGATATTTGTATGCTTGTCCCCTTGGGTTTCCAATTAGGCTAGAAACATCCTGGGCAGACATTTTTCTTCCTACAACATTTGGAATTGTCTTCTTAGATTTTACCCAATAGTAGTAAGTATACTTGTAAGTTTTAGAAACCGAATCCCATCGTTTAATGTAACTGTAGGTATTACTTGCATATAACGTCTGGCCGCTTATACCAGCAGCAAGACCTTCTTCTGTATCAGCCTTGGTATTCCACTCATTGGGTTTATACTTAGATTCAACCCACTCATAAATGTCAACTGATGACCCTGGGAACAATGTATTCCAAGTACTATTTCTATATACTGGATCATCATCGTTACTATCGATAAACTTAGTAGTACTCAAGTCCCACCATAACATACCTACTTGATCTCTGCCCCAAGCCAGTCCATCATCTGTTTTAACAGATGTGTTTACTGATTCGTTAATTGGTGTAGAATACGTTGCAGGATCATAGAATGTTTTATATCGGATTTCTTGATCGGCAATTCCAGGAATCCTTGCTTGGCTAGCATCCACAATGTCTAGATAAGAAATGAATTTATTTGATCTTTTGTTGTATAAAAATACAGACTTGATCCTCGATAAATCAACTTTTTCAATTTCCTTATGCTTAATTTTCCAGCTATACATTCCTTCTTTTTTACTGTAGGAATAAATTTTTCCAGACTGGTAAGATCCGTTAACAGCATACGGAGCTCCTACAAAGACATAATTTCCACCAACACTAACTGATGTTCCATATCCTTCTGTGATATCAGCTTCTGTAAATAAACTTTCTCCAAAAATCCATTTTTTATTATATCTATCATAAACATCAATTCGTCCACTATCGATATTCTTCTCAAGATAGAAACTAGTCAACGAATCGTCAAATATTGTTCCGTCTGTTATATCCCATCCAACTCTAGTATCAGCAGAAGCAGTATAAACAACCAAAGTTTTGTCGTTGTTCATAAAGAACAATTTACTTCCGAACATTTCACTTTGTTCAGATTTCAGTGATGTAATAATTTGTCCTATACCGTTTGCAAGATCGATAGTGTAAGTACCGAATTGATTTTTTTCGTAAACAGAAACGTTTCCTTGGTCTATTCTTTCTCCGTCATAGAGTGTCGAAGAAATAGCAAGATAATCACCAGTATCGCTAACAGCAATACCTTGTCCAAATCGAGTTTCCGAACCCGTGATAGTCTGCGCCAAAGCATAATTATCTAAAGTATTTTTCTTATAGATATACACATGCCCGTTGTTACCTGAATTGATTGCAGGAGCAGAAACTACTAACGTTGAAGCGTCTTTACTTACAACAATAGAATTTCCAAATTCATCTCCAGAAACTCCTTCTGTAAATCCAGTAAGGTTATGATATGCCCAAGAAGTTAAGACAAAATCTAAACGACCGTATGGATCGCCGTCTGCTGGCGAACTTAATGTTAGTGTTGTAGAATTAACAACTGTTATAACTTGTTGTCCTTGAGTAAACCCAGTACCAACAACTGTCATTCCTTCTTTAACTCCGCTTGTTGTTGATACTTTAATTGTTGTTCCAGAACTCCCAACTGGATTATATAAAGCACTTGCTTGTACTCGAGATTCATAATCCATTTGATAGACTTTACTTGAAATATCTGCTGTCGATATAAACAACTTATTATTTCCAAAAGCAAGTTGGTGGCCGAAGAATTCGCCAGAGGTTTGTGCAGGACTTACAAATGTTGTTAAATGAGAGTACAATCCGATACTATTTTTAAAATATATCGATACTGCTCCTTGCTGTAACGGTCCAGTGTTTGATGCACCATTAACAGTTTCAATTAAATTGTTTTCTGTCCAATAAGTTGGAGAAGTGGAAGGAATGTGCAACCCTGTTACTGTAACAATGGCCTCATAAATCTTATCATTTTCTTTAACAAGATCTCCTACTGCATAAGTTAAAGAAGAATTATAATTTCCTCTAAATTTAGTTGCGGCTTGCCCCACTTTAGGATGTCCAACTGCTAGCCAGTACCCGTCTGGAGAAAATGCGGCTGATTCAGCAAACCACTCGTCTTGATTAGGATTTACACCTAGCACATCGTTAGCAACTACAGGACGTAGAAATACCTGAACCTTGGCCCACGGTACTCCGGGAACTGGCTTAGAATATACCGAAGGCTGTCCTGATGTATCAGAAACAAAAGCAATATTACCGTTTTGATTAATTGTCACAAGACGGCCAAATAGTAATCCGTTGGCCGGAGGGTTTGGAGGTAAAGGAGTGTACGAAAACACAGGGTTATACTCCCAAGTTCCCCATTTACCGTTTCCAGCGTCTTTGGTCCAAAGCAGTTCGCCTGGAACTCTGTCATTACTAATAACACTATCAACATTGTTAATAGATTCAACTAGCTGAGTTTTAAGAGCAAAAATTGGAACTTCTGTTCCTTGCTGGAAAGGTGTCCAGCCAGCAATTGTCTTATTGATGATTATCTTTTCTGTCGATACTGAAGAAACCTGATAGAATCCTTTAAACGCTACATCAGCTATACCAATGTACGATCCTGGTTCTAGTGTAACTACACTATCTGTTTCAATTGTTAATACACCGTTGCTATATGTAACATTTACTACCTTGATATTTGTTGGTGTATAACGATAAACATTCCAACTTATTCCTTCAAATCCAACCCATACATAATCACCGTTGTTATAAGTTGTTATATCTTCTAGTAGAATTTTATCAAGGGTCGTTAAAACCGATCTAACTTCATCTTGTCTAACAAACCCTGCTGATCTTAGATATGAATTATTAGACTGTGATACAGGCCAAGGATTGTTGTTATATCCTAAAGGCTTGAGATAAATTTCGCTAGGAATCTGACGAACTATAAAATCGTTAATATTTCGATCAACTGTGTTAACTAACTCAAATCCTTGAGGGTTATTCTTAAACAATGATTCGTCTAAAACAAATTCTATATTTTCAAACGCTGCGTTTGCGCCATATTGACCAATACGTATTGCCCACTCTTCGTAGAAATCTAAATTTTCTTGTCCATTAGATCCAAATACGTCAAACATCTTATCTAAAGAATTTACTGACCCTTTGTCGGCAATCATCCCTTGATAGAACTTAAACTCGCTTACATCATCTTGAATAATGTTACTTAAATATTGACGCTTTTGATATCCGATTAAATGCTGTGCAACCTTCTGTTGACCGTAATCAAAGTTGTCGCTGTCTAGACTATAAAAATCGTTAAACTGTTCTGCTTTATAACTCCAGTTAGGAAGTAACTGTGGTGTCGGCTTTTCTTCTAGTTTAATCCAGTTAGTTGATTCAAACGCCAGAGTTCCTTTTAATGATGCCGAAGCAGTATAATAGAATTCTTTATATTTTACAATGTCGCCAACTTTATAATCAGTCCAAGGTGCCCAGTCATTTATTACTGCTTGGTCATAGATAAATCCTGGAACATTAAATCCGCCATTCCAATCAGAACTAACATATCCTGAAATTTTAATGCGCTCTTGGCGGTATCCGCTTTCAGGATTGTAAATTGTATCCCCAAACATTGTTTGATTGTTCAATAGTATAACTTGTTCTTTTTGTACAAGATAAAATACTGCGCCAAAAATTCCATCGGTGCCGCGGGGGCTGTAAGTAACAGCATTATCTTCCCTGTAACTTGCAATAAATGATTCAACAATAGGCGACCCGTCAACACGATAAATTTCATATCCGTTAAACTGATTACGAATATCATCAACTACGCTGTAAGGAACACTAAAAGTTAAGGCAGCGGCAGCAGGGCTAAGACTTATAACACTACTGCCTACTGAACTTAATCCGTCTAACTTTACAAAATTTTCTTCGTTAAAAATAGGCGAAGCAAATACTTTATACTTTGCCTGGTAATAGTCACCGTTATATTTTACAATTTCTTGATATTCAATATCCTGGTCTTCGCTCCAATCTTTCCACTTATCCTGACCTGAATTCCAATTCTGTGTTGTCCAGAATAAAAATTCTTTTGCACTTGTTTCCCAATTTGTAATAGCTCTTAATGTACTATTAAAGTCATCAAAAATAAATCCTTGGTCTTTTAGCCACTCTCCGTAACCAACTAAGAAATCATACACTTCCTGAATAGTATCAAACTTAGTTCCATATGGTACAACAATCGTTTCTGTTCTGTCCCAGCGGATTCGAGTCTGTGCTTCTTTACCGCCAACCATTGGAAGTGAGCCTAAAGACTGATAATATGCTGTATCAAAACTGTCGCTAGCAGTATGGGTTGCTTTGACTCGATAATATCTTCCTTGATAGTTAACAATCTTTCCAGCCACATAAACAGAACCGCCTGTCCATAAAGTATAACTTTCTGAGATTCCGCCAACATTTATTACTGGGCCAGACTGAGAATAAGGATAATAATAAAAATAAGGTTGTGTTCTACTATATCCTTTTACTTCAAATCCATTAGATAAACGTGTTACAATAACGCCGCTATAAACTATTTTTTTAATTGGACTAGAAGAGTTTAAAATAATATTATAGTCTTCTTGAGGAACAAAAACACCTCCAGAACTAGTAGGTGTTTTACTGTCTAAGATAAAATTAAATTTATCTTTACTAGTAAATCCTCCAAGCCTTAAACTTAATTGTGTAGTAATATTTTTAAAATCGTAGACATACTGATCGTATGATTTCAAGTAGTCGCTTAAAATATAGTCAACAACATAGTTAATAATACCAGAAGTGTAAACACGAGTCTGACTAGAATAGATACTTGGAAGAACAATATCCTCAGGTGTTATTCTTAAACCTGTCTCTGTATAAACAATCTGTCCGGCAATGTTACGTTCAATCCTCGACCTGTCAAGTAATGTGCCGAATGTCATTGCAGGGTTAATCAGCGTCGTAGCAATTATAAAACTAAATGGATAATGGCTGCTTCTACGCCAAGCTGCTTCAATTGGGCTCACATCCCCAAATACAAAATCTCCAGCTGTTGATCTGTTTATAGACCCAGTAACAATTCCAGTTTCGTAAGGGCTTTTTAAATTACCGCTTTGGTCCGATGGTATGTGATCCAACAAGTAGGGCCTTACATACTGTTCTAACGTGACTGTTGGCATGTTAGGTTCTTTTACTAAGCCGAGCGAAATATCTTCCCATAACACTAAGTTATCGCTTGTGTACGGTGCGGGACCGTACACAGTTTCCCACCACTCTGGCTGGAGACTAAATCCTAACATTTCCCATGGGCAAATATGCGGTCTATCTGTACCAAACATCCAACGATAGATACCTCTCCAATAGCCAGGAACATTTCTTCCATCTAATGCAACATAATCTTTATAGTTCCAAGTAAATGAATTGTTCTCGTTAAAGCTCAGAGGTTTACTAAAATCCCTATCGATTAGATTGGTCCATTTAAAAAATTGAGGTGCTAAAATTGTATTGATCTCGTCAACATTAGAATTAACAAGATAGTTTGGTTCCATCATTTTAACATCAAACAACTTGGAATCATACTTGACTTTGATATTATTAAAAATTCTTTTTTCTAATTCTAAAATTAATTCGTCTCGATAGTCACCATATGCTAGAACTTGACTACCATCATGGCCTTGAATCATATATCGAGGCGTTACCAAACTGGTGTCTAAATAAATTTTAGGTTCGTATGCAGGCCAGATACCTAGTTTAGTAGGTGTTGCAGGAATAAAACAACCATCTGTGCTGTCATATTCAGAAATTGTTATAACATCTTCGTTTGCTAATTCAGCTTTAATAACAACAAAACTCTGTTCACTATCAAAAATATAATCTTTTCCATGAATTAAATGAGTACCGTTTAAGTACACATAAACTGCTTTATTTGATAACGTGTCAAGGCTAAATGTTCTTAAGACTGGGTAAGTTTTTATTCTATAATCAATAACTTCGTAGTTATTTGTTATTGATGCTGTATACCCAATCATATCACTAAAATAATATGGGCCTGTTTCGGGCTTGTCTTTATTAATGTAATCTAAGATTGCGTTAACATGTCCAACATAATCTGTAACATTAGGATAGTCTAAAACTTCAATTATATTAATAAAATTTCGTTTAAAGATTCCGTAATCATCTCGAGATTTTTCTAAAGACCTGATAATATTACTAGACTGACTAGTAATATGATATAAACTTAGACTCAATGGACCAGCATGCTGTACAAATTTTGTACCGTAAGGAGAGACATTTCCTAGGTCTCGTATATTACTTGCACCCGGGAAGATACCAGTAAAATCATTAAGATTATCAACAATTGATCCAACATGGTCAATAACTTCTCCTAGGGTAAAAGAATTTATTGTTTGATTCAACGGATTATTTTGTAGATTGATAGGTATTTCATAGTATCCGTTATTGTTAATCTTTTGTTTTGCAAAAGCTCGAATAGTTAAAACATCTGTTAAAGCAACATCGTTGTCTAATACTACTCTTTTATAATCAGGTGCGTTAACTACTGACCAAAATTCTGGGGCTAATCTAATTCCGTTAACGTAAACTTTTACAACTAGGTCATCAAGATCATTAACGTCATCAAATATATCAATCTTAAAATTGTTTGTATTTCCAGAATCTTTGTAAATTCTAACAGCGGCTTGTGTGTCAATTAAAACAGATTTTTCCCATCCATTAACATAAGATACTGTTCTTGTCAAAGGCTTTACTTTTGTTAAGAATCCAGTATCGCAAGTTTTTTCTAAGACTGAAGTTAGTTTTTTATACTGGAAAGAATCTGTAAGAATATTAAAATTAAAAACAATGTCTCCAACATTATTAATATTTTTATAAGATAGCGCAAATCCTAAATTACTATCTACCGAACCGGTACCAGCTTTATAAGAAAATAACTTTGTTCCTTGGAAGGTTGAACCTTCGTATTCTGTCTCGTTACTAAAACTGATATAGTTAGAGTCGACTAAGTCAAACAACGGAGGTTGGTTTACTGAAGTCTTTTGTTGGCTCTCAACCCAACTAGTTCCGTTGTACCAAAATGTAACGCCGCCTTTAGAAGATCCATATTTTACAATTACTGTATCGTCTGTGTCAGGCTCATCCTCTAGTACAAGATGAATTTGTCGGCTGCCATCATTTAAATGCAATACATCTAAAAATTCTACTCTAAAAATTTTATTTTTAACAAGAACATCAGTATCTGCTGTGAACAAAATTCGTTGTCCTTGGGCTACATTTACTCCGTCAATATTATACCCAAATGATCCTTCAATAGTTGA
>JACCDL010383811.1_pt1 | contig 41035 bp, 38 predicted proteins | sample 7441931 | NCBI WGS metagenome assembly JACCDL01 (sample SAMN15323437, study PRJNA562643) | freshwater metagenome | isolation source: river surface water | place: USA:Blue River Watershed | collected 2017-08-16
AAGTCGCTGCAGTTACTGCGGTTGGTCTTGGTGCCACAGTTTTCGAGAAGCACTACACCTTGGATAAAAAGGGTATAGGTCCGGACCACTTTTACGCACTAGAACCTAACGAACTGAAGTCTTATGTATCGGCCATACACGAAGCGCACTAAGCGCTCGGTTCAGGTGAAAAGCTGATGCTGCCCAAGGAAAAGGAACTGGGTCGCCGCGAGGGTCTTTATCTGGCCCGAAACATGGCCAAAGGAGAAACAATTACGGCAGCAGATATCGTGATCAAGCGCCCAGCTGTTGGTTTGCGTTCAAGATATGCTTCTGTAGTTGTGGGTGCGACCCTTACCAAGGCTCTGGACAAAGACCAACCATTTGACTGGGATGCCCTAATGTTTTAAATATAGAAAGGCCGGCCTAATTTCTAGAAACCGGCCTATGATATCTAGAAAAGCAAACGGGTTAGGCATATAGGAGCTGTGAGCATGATAAAAGTTATTGATTTCAAAAAAGCGTCGTTACGAGAATTAGCAATAGATGTTTTGTGTGGGGAAACAATCATTCTTAAAAATGCAGTAGATTCGGGACTAATCCGTAGAGCAGTATTAGCTTGTCATGAGTGGTCAAAAATAACTCCAGAATCAAATTCACACCCCAGTAAAATGGGAGGCATTACGCACTTTAAAAGCTTCTTACCAGCGCGATCTGAGAGTAGATACATATTGCGCGATTACTACTTTTCACCTTCGGATACAAAAGCATCCCCACTTTCTGCTGCGATGTTAGTTTTTGATATATTGCTGGAAATCTACAATAAATTACTTGAGAAAGACTATGCATTTGGAGTTAATTACAACGGCGCTATGCTCATGCCTCAACTAATACAATATCCCCGCGGGGGGGGGTTTTTTTCTGAACACTTTCATGCCATTCAGCCTCAGAAAATTGGACTCGTATTAGGTGGCTCTGAGTACGGCAGAGATTACATGAAAGGCGGTGGCAGGTTTCGCTCTCCCAATGGAGCTTGGGTTAGCACTGAGGGCTATCATCAGATTGGTGATATTACTTTGTTTAGATTTGATATAGGCCATGACATAACGCCAATTGATCCTGATTTTCAATTGGATTGGGGTCGTGCAGATGGGAGATGGACATTTGTGTTGCCACTAAAACCTGCCGAGACATAATAAAAAACTTTGTCAAAACTCCTTAACATAAATGCAGTCAAGCCAATGAAGTATTTTCGATGCCGAAAATATTTCCAACATTGCCTATTTTCGGATCACCCGCAACAAAATTGCGACCATGTGTCTGAAAACGTGGGGGCTTGCCGCGCAACCGAGTTGCTGATCAAGCTTTCGCTCAAGTACGCTATGTCACTGAGTTGTCAATGAGAAAGCCCCTTATCATCTTCGGTAGTGCTGAAATGGCTGAGCTTGCCCACTTCTATTTCGAGAATGACAGCGAGTATCGCGTCGTCGCGTTCACCGTTGATGACAGCTTTATGCAAGGCGATAGTTTTCAGGGGCTACCAAAGGTGCCGTTTAGCGAAGTAATGAGAAGATTTCCTCCCGCAGAGTTCGATATGCATGTTGCTCTATCCTATGCAAAATTCAACCGCCTACGTCAGGATAAATATCAACAGGCTAGGACGGCTGGCTATCGATTGGCTTCCTATGTCTGCAGCAAATCAGTAACCTGGCCTAATCTCATGATCGGCGACAACTGTTTCATCCTCGAGAATCAGACCATTCAGCCAGGCGTGCGCATCGGTAACAACGTAATGATTTGGTCGGGAAACCATCTCGGTCACTCTACTGAGATCGGTGATCATACTTATATCGCCTCACATGTGGTGATTTCGGGACATTGCAAGATCGGCGAACGCAACTTCTTCGGCGTAAATTCAAGTTTGCGAGATTTCTGTACCATTGGCGACGATTGCTTTATCGCCATGGGTGCTGCGGTTGCCCGTAACATGCCGAATGGTTCAGTTGCTCTAGCACCATCGTCTGAAGTTTACGAAGAGGATGATCGCCGTGCAATAGCGCTTAAGCGTATGTATTTTAAAATTTAGTGAAAGACGGGAGACGCGTAATGGCCGGCGAAAAAGATTTTGGTTACACAATGGAAACTAAGGCAAGCGCACAGAATCTTGCCCATCGTGAGTTGCTTTATCAGATGTTCAAAGACCGCCCTATGCCGGACGATCAGTTGCTGATCTGTCTAGGACTTTTTATGCGTAGTTCGGCGCTAACAAAGATCCTTTTTGTAAATGAGGCTTATCAATTGATCCTCAACCAACCAGGCATTATTGTCGAGTTCGGTACATGGTGGGGCCAGAATTTGGCACTATTTGAAAATCTGCGGTCAATATACGAGCCTTTTAATCAGAGTCGGCGTGTGATTGGTTTTGATACATTTCAAGGTTATCCAGAGATTTCGGAAAAGGATCGGGAAAGCGAAACGATTAAGATTGGCGGGTATAAAGTGGCTGAGAACTATCGCGAGTACCTTGAAAATCTGATCGATTATCACGAAAAAAACAATGTTCTCGCGGCCATCAAGAAGCATGAGCTGGTAGAGGGCGATGTCAGCAAAACTGCGCCTGCTTGGTTTGCCAAGAACGACGATGTGATCGTTGCATTAGCCTATTTCGATATGGCGCTATACGAGCCGACCAAAGCCGCTCTTGAATCAATCAAGTCTAGTTTAGTTCCTGGCAGTGTGGTTATGCTGGATGAGTTGAATAACAAGGATTATCCGGGCGAGACGAGAGCATTCAAGACAGTTTTCAAGAATATGAAGTACCGTGTGAAGAAGTCGCAGTTCATGACGGACCGCACGTTCATTATCATCGAATAAATACGCATGCAGGATAAGAGGGTGCAGCGCTGGCGAAAAATCGGATTGATCATCCGGCCGGATAAGAGCTTACCTTGGGCGCAAACCCATTGCATGGTACCTACACCTTATCTTTTGGGCGATGGCCTTGCGAAGGTTTATTTTTCTGGTCGCGATGCTCTGAACCGTTCACATATCGGGTACGCGATCGTAGATTTAAATTGCGACGGCAAGCTAGTCGACTATTCGTCGGAAGCAGTTTTGTCACCAGGCGCACTGGGCTGCTTCGATGACAATGGTGTGACGCCGTCGTGTGTAGTCGATCTGCCAGATGGTGAATTAGGTTTGTACTATATCGGCTGGAATCCTGGCACAACAGTTCGTATGCATATCTTTGGTGGTTTAGCGATCAGCAAGGATCAGGGTAAGTCATTCGAGCGCTGGTCGCGTGCGCCTATTCTCGAGCGCACTCGCACCGATCCTTATCTGAATACCGCCCCCTGGGTAGTGCGTGATGGCGATGGCTACAGAATCTTTTATGTGTCCGGGCATGAGTGGTTGCACAAGGACCTGCCGCGCTACAACATCAAGACCGGTCGCTCTAAAGATGGCAAAAAATGGGTTCGCGAAGGTAACGTTTGTCTTGACTTCAAGGATCACAACGAACACGCACTGGCGCGTCCTTATGTTATTCGGGAGGATGGCTTATGGCGCATGTGGTTTGCTTATAAAAGTACTGACTATCGCATCGGTTATGCGGAATCGAAGGATGGTGTTAAATGGGAGCGCTTAGATCAATTGGCCGGCATAGATTTAAGCGCCAGCAGTTTTGATAGTGAAATGGTCGCATATGCTGCAGTCGTAAAATATGATGGGCGGCGTTTTATGTTTTATAACGGTAACAATTACGGCTTCGAGGGTATCGGCTTGGCGGTGTCTGAATGACTCGGGTTGCGATCATGCAGCCCACTTATCTGCCATGGAGTGGATATTTCGGACTTATGCAGACTGTCGATGTTTTTGTTTTTCTCGATTCAGTACAGTTTGCGCGTCGTTCCTGGCAGCAACGTAATCAGATCAAGACCGCAAATGGTCCACAATTATTATCGATACCTGTTTTATCCAAGGGCAAGCGCAACCAGTTGATTTCAGAAGTGGAAGTTGACCAAAGTGCAAAATTCGGCATGGCGCATCATAAAGCCGTTGAGATGGCTTACTCTAAAGCGCCTTGCTTCAAGGATTATGCCGATGAGCTTCTACCTTTTCTGGAAAATCCAAGTCCGCGCTTAGCAGATCTGAACATAGATCTGACCTTACGTCTCAAATCCATGCTGGGAATCAAGGCGCAGATATTTCGCTCAAGCGAGATGAATGGTGTCGGTAGCAAAGCGGATTTGCTAGCATCTTTATGCCAGCAAATCGGCGCTAGCAAATATATTTCTCCACCGGGTTCGAAGGAATACCTGGACGAGTCAAATGCATTTGAAAAAGTCGGTGTGCCAGTGCAATACTTTGAGTTTAAACACCCTGAATATCCCCAGTTGTTTGGCGATTTTTTACCATATATGTCCATTATTGATATGTTATTCAACTGCGGTAATCGCAGCCTTTCCTTAATTGAGGCCGGTATTGGAGTGAGGCAGTGAAGCGCCTTGCAGTTATCCCCGCTCGCGGTGGCTCGAAACGAATTCCCAATAAGAATATCCGCGATTTTTGCGGCCAGCCAATGATCAGTCATGTATTGATGGCCGCCCGAACCAGTGGTCTGTTCGAGACTATCCATGTCTCTACCGAAAGCAAAAATATTCGTGATGTGGCAGTTGCATTCGGTTTGACACCAGATTTCCCTCGTCCTAACGAGCTCGCGGACGACCATACGCCCATCATGCCGGTTCTGCGCTATGTGGCTGAAGAGTATGCAAAGCGCGGTCAAATTTTCGATGAAATCTGGCTATTAATGGCGTGTGCGCCACTGATCGACGCCAATGATTTGCTCAAAGCCGCTATCCTGTTTCAAGAGTCTGGCTCTAAGGACCCATTGCTAGCCATCTCTGAATATCCAGCTCCTATTGAGTGGGCCTTTAGTCGTAACGACGACGGAGTACTCACGCCTGTGCAAGCTGGTATGTTCGCAATTCGATCCCAGGATCTTAGAAAGCATTATTTTGATGCTGGCAGTTTTGCTGCTTTTCCGGCCGCACGCGTGCTCCAATCGGAGGGCGCCGGTTCTGATAGCGGTTTCATTGGTTACCCCCTTCCCAAAGGTTCGGCCATCGACATTGATGACGAGCAGGATTGGCAGTTGGCGGAGGCTATTTATAGCGTCAGAGCCGCCCGTGCCGTAAAATAACAGCAATCATGAAAATCGTTGCGACTATTGAAGCGCGCATGACTTCATCCCGACTGCCTGGCAAGGTAATGTTGCCTGCACTGGGTCGTTCCATGCTTGCTCATTTAACTAGTCGCCTCAAGGCCGTGCCCTCTATCGACGAGATCGTACTAGCCACCACTATCAATGCAACTGACGACGTATTAGTCGATTTTGCCGAGAAGGATGGCATCAGTATTTTTCGCGGCAGCGAAGAGGATGTTATGGAGCGAGTCATTGGCGCCGCTGAGTCGGCAGAGGCGGATGTAGTGGTTGAGATAACTGGCGACTGCCCTATCATCGATCCTGACCTTGTTGAGCAGACTATACGTGTTTTTAAGCGTAACAAAGCGGTTTATTGTGCTAACTCCTTTATTAGCAGTTATCCAGATGGAATGGATACGCAGGTGATTAAGCTTGAGGCTTTGAAGAAGTCGTTCTCTATGACTGATGATCCTTTAGATCGCGAGCATGTCTCGCGTCACATAGTGAATAATCCACAACTATTTCCGCATACCTACTTAATTGCACCGCCTTCACTACATTGGCCTGGTCTTGGTCTGACTTTAGATGAGCCCGCTGACTATGAGCTCATTCGCACTTTGATTGAACACCTTGGTCCCGCTAATCCTTTTTTTGGATGCGGAGATGTAATCCGTTTTCTGCGCGCTAACCCTCATTTGTTGGCAATTAACGACACTATCAAGCGCAAGGATACAAGACCGACATGAAGTACAGGGTCCTTCTCATTGGCCTAGGCCAGGTGGGCATGGGCTACGACTTCGATGTAACCGACCCTGGTGTTGTGTCTTCGCATGCAAAGGCTTTTACCAGCCATCCGGATTTTGAGCTGGTGGGTGGCGTGGATCCTGACCCTGGCGCGCGTGCCCGCTTTAATGAGCGCTACGGTTGCTTCGCAAGCGGCGATCTGGTTGAAAGTCTTAATCATATTTGTCCTGATGTCGTAGTAGTTGCGTCGCCGACGGAATATCATGCCGAGGCGGTACATTTGTCTTTGCTCCACGCCAAGCCCAAATTCATTCTTTGCGAAAAACCGCTAGCCTACTCGCTAGAGGAAGCTGAGGCCATGATTGCTGCCTGCCGCAGAGCAAATTGTTTGCTGCATGTGAATTATCCTCGTCGAGTTGAGCCGGGTGCGCTTGAAATCAAGCGAAGGCTGGAGGACGGCAGTATTGCTAAGCCTATTAAAGGCGTCCTTTGGTACACTAAAGGCTTGCTGCATAATGGATCGCATCTCTCCAATCTGCTTGAATTCTGGCTTGGCCCCATCGAATCTTTCAAAATAATTAATTCGGGTCGTGCCCTGGCGGATAAGGATATAGAGCCGGATATTCAGGTAAAGTTCGTTTCTGGCGAAGTAATCTTTTTGGCGGCAAATGAAGAGCACTTCTCTCACCACGAAATTCAACTGGTGGCCCCTAACGGCTGTTTGCGTTATGAACAGGGGGGTGCAAAAATCCTCTGGCAGGCTACAACCTCGGATCCCAGCTTTTCTGATTACACCGTGCTGATCTTACCTGGGGAAAAGATTGCCACCGAGGGTTTGCGATTGCAATGGCATGTTGCTGATAATGTGAGCGCATGCTTGCGTGGAGAATCTTCTACTTTGTGTAGCGCTGATGCGGCCCTGCAAACGTTGGAAGCTCTTTTGAAGATGAAAGCGGCACTATGAATAACAAGTACCCTAATGATGCGCTCGCCTTATTGGGCGGCCCTAAACTAATTAACCAGGCTTTCAGCCGTTATAACCCTTTGGGCTTGGAAGAGGTTGATGCAGCCAAAAAAGTCGTTGAAAGCGGCGTGCTCTCTCAATTTCTCGGCTGCTGGGATCCAGATTTCTTTGGTGGGCCGAAGGTGCAGGAGTTTGAGCGACAGTGCGAAAGTTTTTTTGGTGTCAAACACGCTGTTACTTTCAACTCATGGACCTCGGGCCTAGTTGCGGCGGTCGGCGCTGTCGGTATTGAGCCGGGTGATGAGGTGATCGTCAGTCCTTGGACTATGGCAGCCAGTGCGACTGCGATACTACATTGGAATGCCATTCCGGTTTTTGCTGATATTGAGCCAGAGACATTCTGCATGGACCCGATCTCAATCGAGCGCAATATTAGCGAACAGACCCGCGCTATCATGTCGGTTGACATCGCCGGTCATTCGGCAGATATGGATGTTTTGCGCAAGATTGCTGATAAGCACAATCTAAAAATTATTTCCGATACCGCTCAGGCGCCAGGCGCCTTTTATAAGGGAAAGTTGGCCGGCACATTGGCCGACATCGGCGGTTATAGCCTCAATTATCATAAGCATATTCATACCGGCGAAGGCGGCATCGCTGTTACTGACGACGACGAGTTGGCTGATCGACTGCGTCTTATCCGCAATCACGCCGAGGTAGTTGTCGGCGACAAGGGTGTGACCAATCTAAGTAATATGATTGGTCATAATTTCCGTTTGGGGGAAATTGAATGCGCGATGGGTATCGAACAGTTGAAGAAGCTTAAGCGGCAAGTCGAATCTCGCCAGCATATTGCGCAAAAGCTTGACAAGGGTCTGGCCGGCCTCATAGGACTTAAGACCCCTGCCGTAATGCCAGACTGTACTCACGTTTATTACGTCTATCCGATGACGTTGGACATCGCTGCGTTAGGCATCAGCCGTCAGCGCCTGCATGAGGCTTTGCTGGCGGAGGGTGTACCCGCGATCGCTGCTAGCTATCAGAACCTTCATATGCTGCCTATGTACCAGAAGAAAATGGCATATGGTAGCAAGGGCTTCCCTTGGACTTCTGACATCTGTAAACGCGACGTTAGTTACGCTAAGGGTATTTGTCCGGTAGCTGAACGTTTGCACGAATCAGAGTTTCTCGGATTCGGTATCTGTTCGTATGAGTTTAAGGATGAAGAGGTTGATCTGATTATCGCGGCATTCCACAAGGTGTGGCGCAATCTGGAGGCTCTCAAATGATTTATCAACTTGCTGATCGTTATTATGTACGCGGCCTGCGCGAGAGTGATCTGGAGGGCCCTTACCTGTCATGGTTCGAGGACCAAGAGGTATGCAAATACAATTCCCACGGTAAGTTCGTAAAAAATATGGACTGGTTTCATGCTTTCTACGCAGACCTCAATCTAGAGGATCGGGTGGTGTGGGCGATCTGTCACGAAGACGATGGCCATATTGGCAACGTCAGTTTACAAAGTATCTCTTTTATCAATCGCAATGCGGAGTACGCCATTCTGATAGGTAACCCAAAGCACTGGCGCAAATCAGTCGGACTTGACGCCTCGCTGACACTATTAAATCATGGCTTTGACAAGCTTAATCTGGAACGCGTTTACTGCGACACTGCTGGCAGCAATGTTGGTATGCAGCGTTTGGCTTTAAGGATGGGTATGGTTGAAGAGGGGCGACGACGTAAACATCTTTTCCTCAACGGCCAATGGGAAGAGATGGTTGAGTACGGGGTGCTCCGAGATGAGTTTAAGGCCGCTCAGCGTTAAAAAATGATTGGTGTCGTTGCTCATGATGCTGGCGGGGCGGAAATCATTTCCAGCTACATTCGTCGACAAGGGTTGAGTTGTAGTTTCTGTTTAGAGGGCGCTGCAAACGCGGTGATTGCACGTAAGCTCGGTCATGTATCTTTTTTGCCTTTGGAAGCCCTAATCGAACAGTGCGATTGGTTGTTATGCGGAACTAGCTTCCTTTCGGACCTTGAGTGGCGTGCTATAGGATTGGCTAGAGCGGCTGGGAAGCGTTGCGTGGTTGTGCTCGACCATTGGGTTAATTACCGTCAGCGCTTTATTCGTAGAGGAAAGTATCACTGGCCCGACGAAGTCTGGGTTGGCGATGAGACAGCCGCCCGAATTGCAAGAGAAACTTTGCCAGAGCTAAAGCAAATCCTAGTCCCCAATGCCTATTTCATGGATATTCAAGATGAAATTAGGTCGATTTCCGCGCAATTGAACTTTAAAGGAACTGGCTTAAATATCTTGTATGTCTGCGAACCTTTACGTGATGATGGTATCGCCCTATATGGCGATGAGCGCCATTGGGGATATACGGAAGAAGAGGCTTTATCTTACTTCCTCTCACATGTGCACTACCTGGGCGACAACATCGCAAATATCGTAGTTCGACCCCACCCTCAAGAAGCGCTGGATAAGTATGATTGGGCGATGAAGGAATTTGACCTCCCGCTGATTTGTGGTGAGAATAGATCATTATTGGAGCAGATTGTCGCTTGCGATATTATGGTCGGTTGCGCCACCATGGCAATGGCTGTTGGCCTACTTGCTGGGAAGCGCGTTATCAGTTGTATCCCTCCTGGAGGTAAAACCATTCCACTACCGCTAGTTGAGATTGAGAATATGTCGTTATTAATTACCTAGAATTATGTCGAAGCTAAAGTCTTAATATGGAGTATCGAAATGATGAAGCGCTGTAAGGTTTGTAATTTGCCAGAAACCTATGAAACCATCGAATTTGATGTGGGGGGTGTTTGCAATATTTGCCGGCAGAAGGAGTTTAAAGACTCCGATATCGATTGGTCTAGTCGCAAAAGCCAGCTCGTTCAGCTCGTTGAGCAGTACCGTGGTAAATATGCTTACGACTGCATCGTACCCTTCTCAGGTGGCAAGGACAGCACATTTACGCTGTTGTATCTAATAAAAGAGTTTAAGGTTAAGCCACTGGTAGTGCAATTTAACCACGGATTCATGCGGCAAGGCTTGTTAAAGAACAACGAACGGACCTTCCGTAAACTTGGTGTGGATGTTATCAACTTTACGCCGAACTGGCAGCTTGTGAAACGTCTGATGCTTGAAGCCCTCGTTCGTAAGGGTGACTTCTGCTGGCATTGCCATACCGGCATTTATTCTTACCCTATGCACGTGGCACTGCAGCAGCAAGTACCTTTAATCTTCTGGGGAGAGCCTTCGTCCGAGTACACAGCTTATTATGATTACCGTGACAATGAGATCGAAGAGGTTGACGAAGAGAAGTTCAATCGCTCAACGAATCTAGGCATTACTTCGGAAGACATGGCCGGCATGATCTCCGGTGATTTCGAATTTGATCCACGAGACTTGCAACCTTTTTCTTATCCGCCCATGCGTGATCTCAAGAAACTTGGCTATCGATCTGTCTGTTTAGGTTCATACATCCCTTGGGATGTAAAAAGGCAAGTGGGCATCATTCAGTCTGAGTTAGGTTGGCAGGGTGATCAGGTAGAAGGTATGCCTTGGGATGAATATCCTTACGAGAAAATTGAGTGCCATCTGCAAGGGGTGAGGGACTACATCAAGTATTTGAAGAGAGGTTATGGTCGCGTCACCCAAATGACCGCACTTGACTTGCGTAACGGCAGAATCAAGCCGGCTGAGGCCCGTCATTTAATTGATCAATACGAGGGGCGTAAACCTCCGTCGCTAGACTTATTCCTTGAGTATTTAGGTATTACCGAGATGGAATTCAATAATATCGTTGCCAAGACTGTAGTGCCCCCATATGAACCAAACTTCAATGCCGAATACTCGCCAAAAACCTCAGACTTTAACGATTGGTATCGCGAACCCGAGGGTAATCGCGGAATTCGCGGCAGAATTATTCCAGTTATGAGGGGATGACGGCTTGATCAGGCTATAACTAGTGCTCTTATGATTGGTATTCTTGATTTTGGAATGGGAAACATAAGGTCTGTTAGGAATGCCGTTTATCAAAACGGCTTCGATCCGGTCTTAATTCATTCTGCTGCTAACTTTGACGATATTACTCATCTGATATTACCAGGGGTCGGTAACTTTAGCGCCGCTATACCTGAGATTGAAAACCGTCACTTGCGGCAACCAATCATTAATTTTGTTGCCAGCGGCCGTCCCTTACTTGGGACTTGTTTGGGCATGCAGTTGTTAATGACCATTGGTGAAGAGGGTGGAAGTTACTCTGGGCTCGATTTGATTCCAGGTAAAGTTACGCGTCTTAAGGGCGACGGTTTGCGTGTGCCGCATGTGGGTTGGAACATTCTTAACATGGAGCAAGCACATCCAATTTTCCAAAATATAAAGAGTGGTCGCGATTTTTATTTTGTGCACAGCTATGAAGTATTTTGTGAGCACAGCAGTGATATGCTGGCGAGTACAGAATATGGCGGCGTTGTAACAGCAGTAATTGGTCGTAATAATGTCGTAGGTGTTCAGTTTCATCCTGAGAAGAGCCAGCTTAATGGTCTGCGTCTGTTAGAGAATTTCTGTCAATGGGACGGCAAATGTTGAAACGCCGCATCATTCCCATTCAGCTATTGCTAAACGGCCGTCTCGTTAAAAGTCGGTGTTTTGAGAATTGGCGCGATGTCGGTGATCCGGTTAAAAGTTCAGCAGTATATAACTCCCAATACGCTGACGAGTTGATTTTTCTGAATATTAATCGTGACCATACTTCTATAAACCTACTCGGAGAGTTAATGAATAAGGTTTCCGAGGAATGCTTCATGCCACTGGCTGTCGGTGGCGGCATCCGTAGTTTTGATGATGCTGCTTATTTGATCCAAAATGGTGCTGATAAGGTTGTGATTAATAGCATCGCTTATTCTAATCTGAAGCTTATAAGTCATATTGCTGATCGGTTTGGTACTCAAGCGGTGGTTGTAGCCATTGATGCAAAACGAAATGGCAATTACCATGTCGCTATGTCAGCTAGTGCTACCCATTTCGAGTCAGTCACGCTTGAGGAGCACATCCATTCATGTGAAACTGCTGGTGCTGGTGAGTTCTTGATTCAGTCTATAGATCAAGATGGCACAATGAATGGTTTTGATATAGCCTTACTTCGCCTTGCGTGTTCTGTTGCCAGCGTGCCGGTAATCGGTTGCGGTGGTTCTGGGCATTACAACCACCTCAAAGAAGCTTTTCTCGAAACTGAAGTTAGTGGCCTCGCGTGCGGGAGTTTATTTAATTTCTCCGATAGTAATCCCTTGCGTGCGAAGGCTTTTCTCAGTAATTACGGGCTACAGTTTAAGGTTGTTTAAGCATGATTCTTGATAAACCTCTTGTTACTGATCGGCTTCTTCTGCGGACGATGAGCGCTTCTGATGCCAGTAATACCTACCTAAGCTGGATGCAGGATCAAGAAGTCATTCGCTTTCTGGAGACTCGCTTCTTCACGCCAAAGCGCACTCAGGATCTCATCGATTTCATCCAGTCCATAAATACAAGTCTAGACAGTCTATTACTTGGCATTTTTCTGCGAGAAAATGGACGTCATATTGGTAATATCAAGATCGGCCCCATAGTCAGAAGACATGAGCGCTCTGAAATCGGCTATATAATCGGTGATCGCTTGGCCTGGGGAAAGGGTTATGCAACTGAGGCAATTATTGAAGTTTGCCAATATGGCTTTAAGTATCTAAGTTTGGCTAAGATAAGTGCAGGAGTTTACGAATCTAACATTGGATCATCTAAGGCCTTACTGAAGGCAGGTTTTGTACACGAGGCCACAATCCCATCTGACGTAATTTTTGAAGGAAGACGAATTAATTCGAAGTTGTATGGCCTTGTTTTAGAGACCATTAAATCTTGAAGTCCTCCTTTACGCTATTGGATAGAAGTTAAGGTAAGTATTTTAAAAAAAATTATAGTTAGTTACATAAACGTGCATTATTAAGCTTTTTTATTTAACAGTTTAGTGAACTAGTTTCGTATATTAATTGAACAATTTTTGCGTGGCTTAAGACTATTATCATTACTCCATTAAAAGAGCGTTAAAATTATTTGGGATTAGATATTTTGCCGAGACCGAAACCAATTTAAATGAATTTATACAACACAATCATACAATATTGTAAAAGACTATAGGTATATAAAAAAGAGATATTCAATGAATAAAAAGATAATAATTTATTTTGGCGACTTAACTCACGAAACTATTGGTTTATCAACGGAAGTTTTTCCATTAAATATAGGCTATGTGGCTTCATATTTATTACATAAATTCCCGAACGAAGTTGAGATAAAGTTATTTAAGTTTGCAGGCGCTCTTGAGAGTGCAATTGTTAACAATCCCCCTGATGTGTTGGCTTTAAGTAATTATCCTTGGTGCCACAGTCTTGGAATATCGATGTTTGAATTAGCGGAAAAAGTTGATGAGAATATAGTTAAAGTAATGGGAGGTCCAAACTTTCCACACAGAAAAGACTTGCAAGAAATTTATTTGCAAAAGCGCCCTTTAATCGATGTTCATACATATCTTGATGGAGAAGTTCCATTTTTTAATCTGATTAACGCCATCTTAATGGTGCAAAGATCAGATAGACGATCATTTATAAAAAGAACAAATATATTAGGGTGCGTTCACCTAAATGAAGAGGGATTGGTAGAGTTTGATGTAACGCCTTGTCGGTTAAATGATCTTGATTGCATTCCTTCCCCTTATAAAACTGGTCTTCTAGATGAGTTTTTCAAGGATGGAAGGCTTAACCCAATGATACAAACCAATCGCGGATGCCCTTTTTCTTGTACGTTTTGTGCTGATGGTAGTACGACAGTAAATAAAGTTAATAAATTTAGCGTTGATAGGGTAAAAGACGAACTTACTTATATAGCCGAGCGCGTTGACTCCAGGACTAAAGCTTTATATATAAGCGATTTAAACTATGGTATGTATAGTCGTGATAAAGAAATAAGTCAGCACTTAGCCGAGATAAGAAAAAAATACAACTATCCACTTTACATCGATATAGCTACTGGTAAGAATTCTAAGCATAAGGTAATAGAAAACATTGAGCTACTTAATGGCGCTCTAAATTTAAACATGTCTGTTCAGTCGATGGACCAGAATGTGCTTAAATTCATAAAAAGAGATAACCTTAAGTTAGAAGCTTACACTGGGATTATGCCAGCTATAAAGGCCTCAGGACTCTCGACTACCTCCGAAATTATTTTAGGGCTACCATCGGAGACTAGAGAATCGCATATCAAAAGTTTGACCGATTTAATTGATCTTGGAGTTGATAATGTATTTGCATATACATTAATGCTTTTACATGGCTCCGAATTGTATACCCCTGAAGAAATGATAAAGTGGGGGTACCAGACTAGATTTAGAGTTATACCTCGAGACTTTACGTGGGTATCCCACCTAGATAAAGGGGTGGTGGAGGTAGAAGAGGTGGTCGTCTCAAGCAATACATTAAGCTTTGAAGACTATCTGTACTGTAGAAAATTTGTGCTTTTGGTCAATCTCGTTACTCAAGAAGGATATAAGGCTGTAAATAAATGGGTGAGAACTAGGGGCATTTCGTCAAGAGAAGTGATTACAAGAACTCTAGATAGAATTGTCGGCGCCACTTCTTGTCAAACCTCAAATAAAGGACTTTTGCAACTTGCAGATATTTTTCTTGATTACGAATCATTTACTCAAAATGAACTTTGGAATTCAGAGGAGGAGGCGCATGAATTCTATGCTGCTAGGCCAAATTTTGAAAAACTAGTATCTGGAGAGGCTGGCATAAATTGCCTTCAGACATTCAGGGCAAAAGTATGGAGTAGTAATTTTGATGATCTCACAACGTTATATTTTTCTGTCATTGAAGATCTGATTTCAGATAGCAAAAAGGAATACTTAGAAGAATTTAAGAATGTTAAGAGACACTGTTTAGCTAGAACGCGCGATATTTTTTCAAACGACCGAGAGAGTCTTAATCCATTAGTTTTTCTTGACTACGATATAGAATCTTGGCTGAATGATTTAGATACTTCATCTAATTTAGAGAAATTTAAGTTAAGCTCACCAGTTGAATATATATTTGAGCTTAACTCTACTCAGGTTGAAACCCTTGAAAAAGCTCTTGATTTATATGGCAGAGATCTCATTAGTCTTGGCAAGGTACTAATCCGCATTCCACTAGTTACGCTATTCAGAAATCCGCGGCCAGTAAAAAATAGTAATAGAAGTTCTGAAGATGAACGATTTGCTAAGCAAAGTTTATCTTACCAATTAAGAATATAAAATTACACAAGAAGTTTATTTTAAGTATTTAATAGATTCAGCTAAGGAGTCAACGCAAAATTAAACGCATACACAAGCAATAATTTATCATAAATTAACTCTTTTTAAAAAATTTATTAATTCGTTTTCTGGTGTCTATACTATTAAAAATTCGTTCTAAATTATTTTTTTGGATAAGCTATTTAAGCCATCTTCCCCTCATAAACGATTATCGTAGTCATAATCGTAGTATCTTCACCCATTCAAAATACTCACCCAAGAGCCCTGTTGTCTTGATGGAATTAAATGATATGCATTCATCGCATATTGCTTATGCATATCTTGGAAACATTTTGGCACAAAAACATGGGGGTCAGATTAAGGCGCATGCTCAAGCATCTTTTACTAATTTGAGGCAACGTCTTAAATTTAAGCTTAAATCGTTTTTGGGGTTGGCAGAGTTTGGTGTTTATAAGTCTTTTGGGGTGAGGGAATTTGTTGAGCTACGTACTAATAAGATTCAGCGAGCTCGTGCCAGAATAATATATGAAGATGTAATCACTAGACTACATAACAATCGAGAACTAGAAGATCTACACCTTAATGGAGTTTGGGTTGGAGATTTATTTTACGACTCATTTCTCATGACGCATAAACTGCCAACCATTGACATCTCATCTGCAGTCTTTAGGCAATTTTTATTAAAGTCGATTGAATTATTTGTCTTTTGGGAGGACTATTTTTCTAAGAATGATGTGCGTGCAGTAAATGTTAGTCATTGCGTTTATAACTTAGCAATACCCCTTCGTATAGCCGTATTGCAAGATATTGAAGCATACCAAGCAAGCTTGACGAGCATTTATCGCCTTAGTACGAATAACCTTTTTGCTTACGGCAAAGATTTCTCCAATTTTCGAGAAAAATTCTCAACTCTTCCTCTTGATATTCAGGAGCAAGGAATTTCTTTAGCCAAGCTACGAATCAAACGTCGTTTTGAGGGCGAGATTGGTGTTGATATGATTTACTCCACTAAGTCAGCATATGGTACGCCACGGCACAATAGACTACTACGAGTTTCAAAGCGCAAAAAGATATTAATAGCAACCCATTGTTTTTATGATAGCCCGCACTCCTTTGGGAAAAATATTTTTCCTGATTTCTATGAGTGGATTGAATTCCTTGGCGAGTTAAGTGAACTTACTGATTATGATTGGTATATTAAGACTCATCCAGATTACTTGCCAGGAACCAAAAACGTCATAGATAATTTTGTGTTGCGTTTCCCAAAGTTCACGCTACTTCCCTGTGACTCTTCTCATCATCAGATTATTAGTGAGGGCATTGATGTAGCGCTTACATGCTATGGTACGATTGGTTTTGAATACGCCGCACTAGGTGTTATGGTTATAAATGCGTCACTTAATAACCAGCATATTGCTTATAACTTTAATTTGCATGCTAGAGACGTAATGCACTATCGAGAATTGTTAATTAATTTAGACAGTCTCGAATTGAACATTGATAGTCGTGAAATATATGAGTACTACTTCATGCGATACATTTTTAATACAAATGATCTATTTTTTAAAAATTATGATCATTTGATCTCAGAAATTGGGGATTATTACATGCAGTTCACTCCGTTAATATATGAGAAATGGTTGGCCGAATGGTCAGACGAAAGGCATATTGAGATCAGTAGAGCCTTAAATGACTTCATTATTTCAAAAGATTATCGTATGAGTTCTATAAATAATTTAGTGGGCACTGCAACTTGAGTTAAGAGGGCTTAGGTCATTTCTGCAATGCCTCCAAGGGGCTTGCTCGAATTTCTGGAAAAACTCATCTGAGACCTAAGCCGCTGATCGAAATCTATGACAAGCCTATCCGATCGCATATAGTTAAGAGTTACTCTGCTCATGGAATAAATGACTTTGTAATTTGCTGCTTTAACAATTACCCAATTAATGAATACTTTGCTAACTATTTCTTGCATATGTCTGATATTGCCTTTGACATGGCTAGAAATGAGATGCAGCTGCATCACCGCAAGGCTGAAGCTTTACGCGCCACACTAGTAGATGCTGGGCATCGCACCATGACCTATGGACATCTAACTTATCGCTACTATCTGAAGAATAAAGGGTGATTCTATTTCACTTATGGTTATGGTCTTAGCAATGAAAATATTCACGCACAGGATAAAGAGTACTATCGCGAGCTGCAATATGGTTTAGATCACATAGATCTCAATATTGATCGACGCCAGCTCTTCGCATACTACTTAAAGGTACGTATTCATTATAAAGAAACTTGTTTTTTTAAAAACTTTCACAAAATTCTAGCTAAGATTGGCAGATACGATGCTCAACTCACCATTTCAACATGCGAAAAGTGTCTGTCTGATTAGCCTCTGGTCAGACATGAGGAAGCAGCAAATGCGATGAAACGCTTGGTATACTCAGACGAATTTCGGATAGGTTAATTCCATTTTGAGTAGTTTTTTATTTGAAAGATTGCAAATCATGTGATGTTTTTGGTATTACAGCTTTTGGATGATAAAAAATAGTAACGTCTATGTGAATAGAATATCTAGGAAATGGCGGTCTGTAGGTTTAGATTACCTTGGGGAAATAATTTAGTCCACAAACAACGCACTTAGTTTTATGAACTCAAAAAATTCTTGACCTTGTAAACATTGATTATTTAATTTTAATTACTTTAGTCTGTTTTATGCTACAAATAAAAAATTATGATTGGTTATGTAATGAACATTTTTAAGTCCTTAATTTACTGGTTCGACAGAATTGTATTTAAAGGAGTATTAAAAAAGTATCGAATTGTAATGGCTAACGATAGATTCTTTTCCGAGATGGAGCGAGGATTGGAAGGTAAAATGCTTGTGGCTTACAATAAAAAAAATATAAGTGAGCTCGCAATTCTTTGTGATAAGTATGGATCCGATAAAGGTTCAAATATTATCGGGGAGCATCCTTATCCATGGCCGCCCCATTCTTATGTGGATTTTTATGAGCTTCTATTTAAGTATAGGCGCAATCAAATACGTGCAGTTTTCGAATGTGGTATTGGGTCAGCAAACAAGTCAATTCCAGCAAACATGGGGCCTTATGGGCGACCTGGCGCAAGTTTGCGTGTATGGAGAGATTATTTTCCAATGGCAAATATATATGGTGCGGATATTGATAAAGATATTCTATTTCAGGAGGATAGGATTAGTACGTTTTATATCGATCAAATGGATAACTCAGTCATAAAAAAAACTTTTGAGATTATAGGTAACATTTCGTTTGACATAATAATTGACGATGGGCTGCATACTTTTGATGCGGGCCTTATTTTATTTAAAGCGGCCTGGGAAAGAATTGCAGTCGGTGGCGTGTATATTATTGAGGACGTAGGAAGGGGTGACCTAATGAGATTTAAGAACTTCTTTGAGCTGACTTCATTCGATGTGGCTTATGTCTCCTTACAACGTGAGGGTGAGATGTTTGGTGATCACAGCCTGGTCGTGATACATAACTAGTTATTTGTAAAAAGGTTTTTCGGTGAATAAAACGGTATTGGTTACTGGCGGTGCTGGTTATATTGGTTCGCATGCATGTAAGGCACTGGCATTGGCTGGATACATTCCTCTGACGATTGATAATTTATCAACTGCCGTGGACCTTCGTTTTGTCAAATATGGTCCATTCGTTGAGCTTGATATCAGAAATACTGCATCCTTAGCTAAAATCATCCAGTCGAACCGCATAGATACAGTTCTGCATTTTGCTGGCAGTGCTTATGTTAATGAGTCCCAAATTGATCCTGCCAAATACTATTCGAATAATGTTACTGCAACCCTCTCATTGCTAGAGGCAATGAGGATAGGAGGCGCAAAAAAGTTAGTCTTTTCTAGTACATGTGCGACTTATGGAGTTTCTGAAACAGGGTATTTTAATGAGGAGCAACGCCAATGCCCCGTAAATGTTTATGGTAGGACGAAGCTCTTTTCCGAGAATGCCATTAGGGATTATTGTGATGCGTACGCCTTTTCAGCCCGGTGTTTGAGATATTTTAATGCTGCGGGCGCAGATCCAGATGGAATCTTAGGTGAGCGACATGATCCTGAGACGCATTTAATTCCTCTGGCAATCTTGGCCGCACTGGGAAAAGGAGTTCCTTTAAATGTATATGGCGACGACTACGAGACTTCTGATGGCTCATGTATTCGAGATTACACACACGTTTCCGACCTTGCTGACGCGCATGTTTTGGCACTGGAGCATATGGAAGAAAAAGGCAAATTCGATGCATTTAACCTCGGCACAGGACGGGGCACATCTGTATTTAAAGTTGTTGAAGCAGTTAGTATGATTCTAGGTCAGCCTGTTCCTTATCTAGGCACAGTGAGGAGGAAAGGAGATCCTGCGATATTAGTAGCAGAAAATCAAAGGGCAGTAGAGCAACTAAATTGGACACCCAAATTTAATGATATTGATAAAATTGTAAGTACAGCAGTAAATTATTTTCTAAAGTGCAATTAAATGGCGGTTTGCTATTTCACTATTGTTACTAGAAATTATTTAGTCTATGCAGATGCTCTTTATGAGTCGCTTCAGCAAGTCTCTCCCGATAGTAAATTTTACTGCTTAGTTGTTGATGCAATTAAAAAGGAGGATAGGGAGATATTAGAGAAAGCACGCTTCGAAATAATATATCCCGTTGATGCTGAAATCAGAAATTTTTCAGAAATGATCATATATTACGACGCATTCGAGCTTTGCAATGCGCTGAAGGCGGCAACAATGAAACATCTATTATTTAAAATTGGATTTGACTCCGCTATTTATCTTGATTCGGACATTCTTGTTTACAACTCCTTCGAGCCAATTCTGGCATCTATGAATAGGGCCTCGTTTGGATTCACTCCACATTTTGTTGCGCCACTTCCGTCTGATGGTCGAGTTCCAAATGAATTAACATTTTTACGATCTGGAATTTTTAATGGGGGTGTTTGGATTTTTAATAGGACGGACCAATCTAGATCAGTTTTGGATTGGCTTATTAATGTGTCTGAGGTGTATGCTTTCAATGATCAGTCTAGGGGAATGTTTGTTGATCAAAAGCTGATTTGTCAAGCGGCAGGAATTTTTAATAATTGTTTTTTTGCAATAAACGATGTTGGTTGCAATGTAGCATATTGGAATTTACACGAGAGAGTCATTGAGCTCGTTGATGAGGAGTACTATGCGAACTCTCAACCTTTGGTATGTTTTCACTATAGCGGTTATAAGCAAGACGATATCTTTCTTTCAAGCCATTCTGATCGTTTTAAGTACATTGCAAAAGAGAATGAGGGAATAAATAAGTTGCTGGCTACATATTGCAATCTTTTGACTAATAGCAACCTGTCATTTAGTAGAAAGATTCCGTATAGATTTCAAGAGATAAACGGGGTTAAATTAGATGCTATAGTCAGAAGATATTACTTTAAAAACAGAAAAATTTATATTTCATTTTTTAATAAATTGCGACTAAAAATCATTTTTCGGCTTAGGGCTTGGGTTGACACTTTATAATCAATCTCAACAGGTAGCAAATTCTTAAGAGATTCCAAGCGCTTATGGGATATAAGTTAATGTTTTTTCAAGCATATTTATTATATTAACTTTTTGAATTTTTTATGAGGGCTGAATTGTCAATTGCAGATATGCATGCTAGACAGGCGCAGCGATATGAGCCACATGCTAATGATCCATATTGGGAAAGTAATCAGGCATTAACGGAGTGCTTGAATCGTTATGGTGAGCGTTTACGAGGCGCCAAGGTGTTAGACTTTGGGTGCGGTGAGCGACCATTCGATTCATTTTTTGCCAAGTTTTCTGCACAAACAGTGGCCTGCGATTTACAACAAAACCAGTTTGGAACGGTTGATGTCGTTTTGACTCCCGAGACGTATAGGTTACCTTTTGATTCGGGGGCTTTTGATGTGGTGTGTCTTTTTGATGTATTAGAGCATGTCAAAGATGACTTGGCGTTGATGAGCGAACTTTGCCGCATAGTAAAAGATGGTGGATTGCTGCTTCTATCAGTACCGTTTATGTATCGGTTTCACGAAATTCCTCATGATTATCGTCGTTACACCCCAACAGGATTGAAATACCTTTTGACGAGATCAGGATTTGATGTTCAGGAGATTCAGCCTATGGGCTCAACTATTTTCGTGGCTGATACGCTGTTGAGAGAATCCTTCTCGAGATTCTCTTTCCCGGGGGCTAGCCTTGTACGCCGCCTGGCTATGAAGATATTCTTGCACTTAAGAGACCCAAGTGATCCGTGTTCAGTGAGTCCATTCGCATACTTTGCGTCGGCTCAGCGATTACCGGATCCTTTAATCACCGATAAAATCGATACTTGATTTGAAAATTGCCTTCGACCAACAAGTATTTCTGCTGCAAGAGTATGGGGGAATTTCTCGTTACATCTGCAGCCTTGTAAATGAACTGGTAAAAATTGATGATGTGGATGCACGAATTTTCGCTCCCCTACATTTCAATCGAAATTTGAGCTCAATTGAGGGCATTTCCAGTAAAGGATTTTTACTGCCGAAGTTGAACCCTAAGTTATTCCGATTGGCTCTCTTGACCGGAACCTTTTTTGCTAGAAAATCCATTCATTCTTTTCATCCCGATATTTTGCATGAGACCTATTTTTCCTCGGAGAATTATTCTCCAGTTGGTGCAAAAAGAGTGATTACTGTGTATGACATGATTCATGAAAAGTATGCTGATTCTTTTGAGGGCAGCATGGGAACCTCAAATCCAAAAAAAATTGCTGCGCAACGAGCAGATCATGTTATTTGTATATCCGAAAGCACGCGTCAAGACCTAGTGAATATATGCCAGATTCCAATAGAAAAAACTTCAGTAATCTACCTTGGAGTGGATAATATTTTCTCTCCAATTTCTCAAGATATAGATTCGCAACTGAATTTACCGAAGAATTTCCTCTTGTATGTTGGCAAGAGGGGTGGATATAAAAATTTCCTAGGTTTTTTAGAGGCTTTTGCGGCCTCCTCTTATTTAAAAATGAATTATTCTATTGTTTGTTTTGGTGGTGGCGTCATAGATTCATCAGAGTTGGCTATTGCTGATTTGATTGGGTTGCAGCCCAACCAGTTAATACACTATTCTGGTGATGATAATTTGCTAGCCTCAATTTATCGTCAAGCCCAAGCTCTAATATATCCATCTATCTATGAAGGCTTTGGCTTGCCCCCATTGGAGGCGATGGCTTCAGGCTGCCCTGTTATTTGTAGTAATACTAGTTCCTTGCCTGAAGTTGTAGAAGATGCTGGAGAGTATTTTGATCCTTTGAGCCAAGTTTCTATGATGGAGGCCATGGAAAGGGTTTTATCTTCGTCTAAAAGCAAGGATAATTTGATTTCTAAAGGATATTTGCAGGCCTCCAAGTTTAGTTGGGAAAAGTGTGCCAAACAAACAATGAAAGAATATCAAAAGTTATTATGAAAAAAGCCCTAATTTGTGGAGTTTCTGGGCAGGATGGCGGCTATCTCGCTAAGTTACTCCTTGAAAAAGGATACCAGGTATGGGGGACTTCGCGTGATGCGCAAGTCTCTAATTTTTTCAATCTTATATCACTAGGGATTCGCGATCAAGTCAATGTTCTATCTATGGCTCAAAACGATTTTCGTAGCGTTCTGAACACTCTCTCACGGGCTCAGCCTGACGAAATTTACTTTCTTTCTGGACAAAGCTCGGTTGGTTTATCTTTTGATCAGCCCGCCGAAAGCATAGAGAGTATTACGCTAGGAATGTTAAATCTGCTTGAGGCGGTCCGTTTTTTGGCTAAGCCGATACGTATTTACCATGCTAGTTCCAGCGAATGTTTTGGAGATGTTATCTCTGGCACACTGGCCGATGAGCAAACGCCGTTTCGTCCACGAAGCCCATATGGCGTTGCAAAGGCCTCGGCACATTGGCTCGTAAAAAATTATCGCGAGGCCTATGGTTTATATTGTTGCAACGGTATTCTTTTTAACCATGAATCACCTCTGCGCCCCGCACGTTTTGTTACTCGTAAGATTATCACTGCTGCTTGCCGAATTGCCGAAGGCTCTATGGAGCGACTGTCTCTTGGGCGTTTAGATGTCGCTCGCGACTGGGGCTGGGCTCCGGACTTTGTTGATGCTATGTGGCGCATGTTACAACAGGATTTACCTGACGACTACGTCATTGCCACAGGCGAACACCACACTCTTGAAATGTTTGTTGCTAAAGCTTTTGATCAGGTTGGATTGGAATGGCAACAATATGTTGATATTGATCCAAATCTTTTTCGGCCCTCGGATATTTTTTATAGCGCCGGTGATCCTGTTAAGGCTATGAAGAAGCTAGGATGGAGAGCAAATGTGCTTTTCCCTGAGTTGATTGCTAATCTTGTAAGCGCTGAACAAAATTCGATGGCGGCCAAATCCTGAGTTATGTCAGATTTGCTGCTGAGCATCATTACAGTAACAAAAAACTGCGAAGCGACTATTAATCGTACGCTGGAATCAGTTAATGCTGTAAAGCGACCCGGTATGGAGTACATCGTGGTGGATGGAGTTTCGACCGATGCTACATTGGAGACCATTCTTTCCTGGAAAGGATTGGTCGATCTTTTGGTAAGCGAGCCTGATGAGGGTATTTACAATGCTATGAATAAGGGAGTTAGATTGGCGAGGGGTCGATACGTTTTATTTATTAACGGAGATGATGCTCTAATTATCGATGGATTTTCTGCTGCTATGGAAGCGATGGCCAGAGGATCTGATGGAATTATTTGTGCTACTACCTTGGTGGGAGGGCTTGTCACCCCCTCTAAAATTTTGACAGCAAAACCTTGGCGCCTGCCATTTTTTAATTCAATCCCCCATCCATCATCGTTTGTGCGACGCGATTTACTTTTACGTAATCCGCTCCGCGAGGATCTGCGTATTGCATCAGATTATGATTTTTTCCTAGGCGTCTATTTAGCTAGAGAACGCTTTTTTATTTTGCCAGCAGTAATTGCGTGGCATCAGCGAGGCGGAGCCTCTGGAAATATTGAGCTCTCTCTGAAGGAGATTAATCAAGTTCGGCGCGACAGACTGGGATGGCAATATCCCTTTTTTGAGGCTATAGTTTTTTTACACCGACTTTATAAGTTTGCGTTTCACAGAAAATTGGAGTGATCAAATGCTAAAACCTGTTGTAGTCGGACTTTCAGGCGGTCTTGGTAACCAGATGTTTCAGTACGCAGCGGGACGTTCACTAGCGCTCCGTTTGAATACAACTTTAATTCTAGATCTATCATGGTTTGAGGGTCGGGCGGGGAGGAAGTTTGCTCTTGCACCTTTTTGTATAGATTCTGTGCAATCTTTACCGTATCCTTGGTTACCTGCCTACGGACGTGCGCTACTTTCTCGCTTTGCCCGTCGTTGGTTTACACGCATTATGGATGTTCCTGTTTGGAGGGAGCCCCATTTTCATTACTCAAGCGATTTCAATAGCATATCGGCCCCGGTATTTCTTGAAGGTTACTGGCAGAGTGAGTCTTATTTTCGAGAAATACGCCCCCTATTGTTGCGAGATTTTACTGTTAAGCAGCCCTTACCAGAGGCGTGTGCCAATTTATTACAAGAGATAAACAGGTGCGATGCAATTTGTGTCCACGTCCGCCGCGGGGATTATCTTAGTAATCCAAAAGCGGCCAAGATTCATGGCTCTTGTTCGGAAAACTATTATCGAAACGGTGTAAGAGAACTTTCTCATGGTTTGGCTAAGCCTTGCTGCTTTGTCTTCTCTGATGATTCTGATTGGGTAAGGGCATCTCTTTCTTTTGACTGCCCTATGATAGTGGTTGACATTAATGGCCCAAATGATGCGCATCTGGATCTTGTGTTGATGGCTGCTTGCCATTATTTCCTTATTGCTAATAGTTCATTGAGCTGGTGGGGGGCTTGGCTTGCACCATACACTGAAAAAAAGATCATCGCCCCTAAACGTTGGTTTTTAACTTCTGATAAGAGTACGCACGACCTTTTGCCAAAATCCTGGGAATGTCGATGAATTAGTCATGAGAATTTTATTAACTTCTCCAACTTATCCACCATTTATCAGTGGACTAGGAAATGCCGTAGCTCAGCAAGCCAGAGGCTTGGTCAGAGCTGGACATGAAGTTGTTGTGGCAACTGGGGGAAATCAACGTCACTCAATATATAGTGAAGGTATTTTAATTGAGACTTTTCCAATAACAGGCGCTGATTATTTTTTTCAACCCATTCGTGGAGATGCAGCATCATATATAAATTTTCTTTGTAAGAGTAATTGGGATATCGTTTTACTCAATGCTTGGCAAAATTGGGCAACTGATTTAGCGTTACAAAATTTGGATAAGATTTCTGGATATCGATTTGTATATAGCCACTGCATATCTACAAACGTATTCTATTCAAGTCAGCCTTTGCGATCTGTGATTCGTTATTTAGCTTGGCGACCTTACTGGTGGGGCTTGCGCCAATTTATGCCGCGTCTCGATGGTATGTTGTTTTTAGCTGGTGGGGGGTGCGATTCCCGATTTGATGATTTTCGACTCGCACGAAGACTTGGTTTACCTTTGCAGATTGTTCCAAATAGTATTTCATCGGAAGCAACTACTGCACTATCTAAGCAATCTCAGTCTCTAGAGGCGCGCGATCGGATTATGGCAGTAGGATCGTACCAGTGGCAAAAAGGGTTCGATTTTACCCTTCGTGCCTTTGCTGCATCTCAGGCCAGGCATCGGTTTGTATTACATATTTATGGTCAAGAGCATTCAGCTTATAGTTCCGCTTTGCGTTCTCTTGCATGGAGACTTGGGTTAGGGGCTGATAATGTAATCTTTCATGCGGGAGTATTTGGTGAAGAACTGGTGAATGAATATCGCAAAGCTAGAATAGTTCTTTCTGGCTCACATACCGAATGTCAACCGTTGGCACTACTTGATGCAAGCGCTACAGGTACACCATTTATTGCACGCAAAACGGGTTGCATTAGTACTATGCCAGGGGGAATTTCTGTGGTGACCCCGAAGGAAATGGCTTATCAGTTAGACACTCTCGTTGATAATAAACTTTCTTGGCAGTTACTTTCAGATGAAGGGCGTTACGCCGCTAGAGAGATCTATCATCCAAACCAAACAATCAGACAGCTACTTGCTGCCTTAAAAGAGATGGGTGCTAGTTAATTGGCAGAATTAAGTGATGAGTGAGTAAAGAAATTCTTATTTTATGGAAGAAAAAAAAGTTACGGTAGTATTAGCGGTTCTAAATGGCGCCCCCTTTCTTGAGTTAGCTCTACGCTCCGTTTTGAATCAGTCCTGGACTAATTGGGAGTTACTCTTAATTGATGACGGTTCTACAGATGGAGAAATTGAACGCCTTCCTTTTCTTAATGATCCGCGTATTATTCTTATTAGGGATGGAAGTAATCGAGGGCTTTCCTTTCGACTGAATCAGGCAATTCAAATGGCAAGTGGTAAGTACTTCGCACGCATGGATCACGATGACATCTGTCACCCAGATCGTTTTACCTGTCAGGTAAATTATTTAGCAGAACATCCAGAAGTCGATCTACTAGCAACTAAATGCTATTCTATGGATGAGCAGAATAAATTAATTGGGGCATTACCTTCCGTAATTAAGCATGTAGATATTTGTCGCCAACCTTGGAAGGGTTTTTATATGCCACATCCTTCTTGGATGGGTAGAACAGAATGGTTTCGTCAAAATAATTATTTAAGTCCAGCGCCTTATTGCTGCGAAGATCAGGAACTTTTACTTCGGGCTCATTACACAAGTTGTTACAGCACACATCCAAATTATCTTTTAGCCTACCGTGCTCACTCTTCAATCCAATGGTTAAAGCAGTTTCGTACTCGCGTCGCAATGGCAAAAATGCAATTCAATCACTTTATCGCACGCAGAGAGTTTATTAATGCCGCACTTAGTTTGATTTGTTTATTTATACGTTTAAGTAATGATACTTGGAAAAAAGTTAGTTACATATTTTTGCCACCATCTAAAAAAGAGACACTTTCATCAGAGGCTGATATTGAATGGGAAACAATAATTAAGAAATTAAGCTCTTCAACTGTATATACAAATAGTAATGAAGTAAATAATGTACAAGGTTGAAAATAACATACTTGATAAACGCAGCATGCCTACAATTATGTTTGTGGCGACCACTGCTTTATCAGTAAACGCTTTTTTTAAAAATCACCTAGTGGCGCTGTCCAAGCACTATAAGATTATTGTTGGCATAAACACTTGTGAATATCAATTATTACCAGAGATAGCGAATTTAGTTGAATTACATCACATTCCTTTTGCTAGACAAATAGATATTCTGTCCGATATCAGTAGCTTGTATCGTTTAACGATGTTGATTGATAAAATTAAACCAATATCTATTCAAAGCATTAATCCAAAATCTGGGCTTTTGACAATGATAGCCTCATGGATCTGTCGGGTTCCTATTCGAATACACATTTTTACCGGTCAAGTATGGGTTACAAAAAGTGGATTCTCAAGATGGCTCTTAAAAAGCTGTGATCGATTGATTGCCGTTTTGGCAAATTCATTATTGACTGACAGTCCGTCTCAGAGGCAATTTATAGTAGATGAAGGTGTAGCAAAGGCGCAGGACATACACGTACTTTGTGACGGTTCAATTTGCGGAGTAGACGCTGAAAGATTTAAGCCCGATGAAGAATCTAAGGCCAGAGTTCGTGATCATTTGGGGATTCCGGAAGATGCAACTGTTGCCTTATTCATGGGGCGAATTAAAAGAGAAAAGGGTGTGTTGGATTTGGCAAAAGCCTTTGCGACACATCAGTCTGATTTATGTAATTTATACCTAGTATTTGCAGGTCCGGACGAAGAGAGTCTAAGAAAAGAAATTCTGAAGTTAACTAGCTCAAGAAGTAATTATGTACGATTTGTAGGTTCTGTTACCAATCCTGAATATTTTTATGCAGCTGTAGATTTTCTGTGCTTGCCAAGCTATCGAGAAGGATTTGGATTGGTTACAATTGAGGCCGCCGCGGCCGGGATCCCAACGCTCGCATCTCGCATATATGGAATTACGGATGCCATTGTTGATGGTGTGACTGGTATTTTGCACGAGCCCGGGGATTCACTTGAAATAGCCAAGGGTTTACAAGAGATGGCAGGCAATCCGAAGGGTCGTCAAGCAATGGGGATTGCCGCTAAGAAAAGAGCCGTGGAGCGATTTTCAGCTACACGAATTGTGGATGCTTATTTGAGTTATTATCAATTACTCATTCAAAACCGAAGAAGTCATGCTTAAGCGTCTATTTGACATTGCGGTATCTGCGCTATTGTTGATACTTCTTTCGCCCATTCTAATCTTGATTTTTTTCATAATCAGAGTAAGTATGGGTAGCCCTGCTCTCTTTCGTCAAATTAGGCCGGGTCTTAAAGGTCATCCCTTTATGGTATTTAAATTTAGAACAATGTCTGAGCAGGTTGATGTGGCTGGTAATCTACTACCTGACGGCAAGCGTTTAACGAGTTTGGGTCGTTTTTTGCGTAAAACCAGTTTAGATGAGATCCCGCAACTAATAAATGTATTAAATGGTGATATGAGCCTTGTAGGTCCTAGACCTTTATTAATGGAATACCTCCCGCTTTATTCACCCGATCAGGCTAAGCGCCACCTTGTTAGGCCGGGCATCACTGGATGGGCTCAAGTTCATGGACGCAATACAATAAGCTGGCAGGATAAATTTTACCTAGATGTTTGGTATGTCGAAAATGCATCATTTGTATTAGATATAAAAATATTGTGTATGACAGCGTTGAAAGTACTACGTCGAGATGACATTAATGCATCCGATGCTGACACCACGAAAAAATTTACTGGAAATCCATGAGAATGCTTGCTATTTACGGTGCCGGTGGCCATGGTAGGGTAGTTGCCGATACGGCTAGCATGCTAGGCTGGCAAGGAATCGTTTTTTATGACGATGCTTGGCCACAGCGTCAAGTAAATAGTATTTGGCCTGTGATTGGTAATTACGAAAATCTCCTCGCTAACTTAAATAAATACGATGGTGTCATCGTGGCCATCGGCAGCTGCTTGGCCCGTCTAGAAAAGACGCGTGAATTAAATAGTTTGCATGCACCGATTATTTCTTTAGTACATCCAAACGCTTTTGTAAGCCCCAACTCAACCCTTGGTCTGGGCTCGGTAGTATTTGCTGGGGCTGTGATTAATATTGAAGCGAAGGTGGGCGAGGCTAGCATTATTAATACCAATGCTACGGTTGATCATGACTGTATTATTGCGCCGGGAGTGCATATTTGTCCTGGTGCAAATCTTTCTGGTGGGGTTGAAGTGGGCGAAACCTCATGGATTGGAGTTGGCTCTTGTGTTCGTCACGGCATTAAGATTGGTACAAATGTCATGGTGGGTGCAGGCGCAATTATTGTGAAAGATGTGCCAAATGGAGTCACAATAGTTGGCGTTGCAGCCTCGAAGACCAATTCTTAGTAAGCAAAAAGCAATGACATCCTTAAAACCTTTTTTAAACTGGCCCAGTTTTACCGCAGAAGAGGCGGATGCCGTTCAAAAAGTATTGCTTTCTAATAAAGTGAATTATTGGACTGGTCAAGAGTGCCGGCTGTTTGAGAATGAATTTGCAAAATGGTGTGGCAGTCAATATGCTGTAACCCTAGCGAACGGAACGCTAGCACTAGATGTTGCTCTGCAGGCCCTGGGCATTAGGGCGGGCGATGAGGTCATTGTGACTCCCAGAACATTTATTGCAAGTATTTCTTGTGTAGTGAACATGGGCGCAATTCCAGTGTTTGCTGACGTTGATCTCAATAGCGGAAACATCACACCAGAGACTATTGCTGAAGTAATCACCCCTAAGACGCGCGCCATTATTTGCGTGCATCTAGGTGGCTGGCCATGCGACATGGATGGCATTATGAATTTGGCCAATCTTCATGGAATTAAGGTAATTGAAGATTGTGCTCAGGCCCATGGAGCACTTTATAAGGGTAAGAGTGTGGGTACTATTGGACATGTCGGTGCATGGAGTTTTTGTCAAGACAAAATAATGAGCACGGGCGGTGAAGGTGGCATGGTAACCACTAATGATGAATCATTATGGCGAGCAATGTGGGCATACAAAGATCACGGAAAAAGTTACGAAGCGGTTTATGAGCGCAAACACCCACCTGGCTATCGTTGGCTACATGAATCTTTTGGGACTAATTGGCGTATGCTGGAAATGCAAGCAGCAATTGGTCGGATTCAATTACAGCGGATGGCTGACTGGACCGCTCGGCGCAATGAGAATGTAAAAATACTGACAGAGGAACTGAACATTCTTTTGGGAGCAAATAGCCTCTTAAGGCTACCTGTATTTTCATGTAATTCTGGGTGTAGTCAGTCGTCGGGTCATAAATGTGCCTTTAGGGAGTCAGGGCAATGCAGGCATGCGTACTATAAGCACTATCTTTATCTAAATCCACAGAAAATAGTCTCGGGGTGGAATAGAGATCGAGTTATCGAAGCTATTAATGATGCGGGAGTGCCCTGTTACTCTGGGTCATGCTCAGAGGTTTATTTGGAGAGAGCATTTGATTCTACTGGTTTTAGGCCCCCCTCTAGATTGCCTAATGCCCAGGAGTTGGGAGAAACTACGCTAATGTTTTTGGTACACCCTACTATCTCAGTCGAGAAAATGCATGCGGCTGGAATGATCACAAGAGAAGTCTTATCTAAGATATCTCAATAGATTCGAATAATACTGAGATTTAAGCCTAATACATATTGAAAATAATTAAAGTGATCTACTATTCCTTCTTAGTCAACTTAGCTAACAAGGTATTGGCATTACCCAGGATATTAAAGCGCATCTTTGTGTTTGTTGCTGACGTGATTCTTTGTGTGGGATCAGTTTATATTGCTTTTTATTTGCGTCTAGGGTACTGGGTAAGTTCTGATATGCCAGTGCAGTTAGATGCTTTTTTTATTGCTAGCGGCTGCGCATTACTTATTGCTCCACCTGTTTTCATCGTATCAGGTTTATACCGTACCATTTTTCGTTATTCTGGCCTACCTGCACTGCTAACGGTAACAAAAGCTGTTGGTATATATGCAGCTTTATATTCTCTACTATTCACTTTAATAGGGATTGATGCAGTTCCCAGGACTGTTGGAATAATTCAGCCCATTTTGCTGCTTTTGATGGTGGGTGCTTCGCGCGCGCTCGCCAATATTTGGTTAGGAGGCTCTTATTCAAATATTCTTAAAAAAAATAACGTAACAAAAGTCTTAATCTATGGCGCAGGAAGTGACGGTCGACAGTTGGCCGGAGCTTTAGCTGGTAGTCATGATATGCGAGTGATGGGATTTTTAGACGATGATAATAATTTGCAGGGCCATGTCATCAATGGTTTGCGTGTTTACCAACCAGACGAATTGGCTAAGCTAATTTCAACTCATAAGATAAGCGATATTTTGCTGGCTTTGCCATCTTTAAGTAGGGCTAGACGAAACGCTATCTTACAAACAATGTCACATACTAAAGTCAAGGTGCGAACTTTGCCAGCATTGTTGGACTTAGCTCAAGGGAGGATAGGCATATCTGACATTAAAGAATTGGATATAGAAGATTTATTGACCCGAGAAGTAGTTACACCCGATTCATCACTACTTGCTCAAGATATTAAAGATCGGGTGGTTTTAATTACCGGGGCCGGCGGCTCTATAGGTAGCGAGTTATGCCGCCAAATAACTTTGTATTCACCAAAGACTATGGTGCTAGTTGAGCAAAGTGAGCATGCGCTGTATGAAGTCCATCAAGACATATGTGACCTAAATATTAGGCTTGGTAATGATGGGATCCGAATAGTCCCTTTACTTGCTTCCGTTCTAAATCGAGAGCGGATAAGATTAATTATCGGTGAGTTTTCTCCATCAATTATTTACCATGCTGCAGCTTATAAACATGTACCACTCGTTGAGGCTAACTTAGTAGAAGGTGTTAAAAACAATAGTATTGGTACTTTAATAGCAGCACAGGCAGCCCTTGAATTTAAGGTTCCCAATTTCATATTAATTAGTACCGATAAAGCAGTTAGACCAACAAATGTTATGGGGGCAAGTAAGCGTGTGGCCGAGTTGGTACTTCAAGGCTTAGCAGATGTTTCGACCGAAACTAAATTTTCAATGGTTCGTTTTGGTAATGTACTAAATTCATCGGGGTCAGTTGTGCCTAAATTTAGATCTCAAATTAAAGAAGGTGGTCCAGTAACAGTAACTGACTTTAGGATGACGCGTTACTTTATGACTATTCCCGAGGCGGCTCAGTTGGTGATCCAGGCTGGCGCATTAGCAAAAGGTGGTGATGTATTTTTGTTGGACATGGGGGAGCCCGTAAAAATTTTAGACTTAGCACAAAAAATGATAGAGCTCTCTGGGTTAACAATTAAAAATGATAAAAACTTAGAGGGTGATATTGAAATTATTGAAATTGGCTTGCGTCCAGGAGAAAAGCTGTACGAAGAACTTTTAATTTATGGTAATCCCGAAAAAACAATACACCCAAGAATTTATAAATCCAATGAAGAATTTTTACCATGGCATCAGCTCGAACATGTGCTACATGATTTACATGCAGCACTCGATAGATATGATGAAAATACAGTTTTAGAAATTTTAGGAAATTTGGTTTCAGGATATAAAGTGAGCCCCTCAAGTTTCGAAGAGCGATAATTTTTTTGATTTGATTGTTTGGAAACGGCATGTGATCAATGTTGGTTGCGCACTTAGGATATCTAATTTGCTGTTATGGCCGACACTCCAAAAATCTAGTAATTATTAGTAAGTAATGGTCAGCGTTTAGCTACTTTGGTATGAGTTCATTATGTTTATGCTGCCTTTCTAATAAATTTATACGACTATGCAAAACTATTAGTATCTAGCAATAAACAAGTATTAAACGATAATGAGCACTGTATTTATTTAGGAAGATGTTATAAATTGACAATTGGGACTGTAATATGCTCAACTAAGATTGAATAATTTTGAGTAAAATTTTTTGAAGAGTTGAAAAATTAGCGTTAATAAAAATGCTTTTTATCAGAATTTTTAAATCATATGAAGATTGTTTATAAATGAATAATCTTGAAATTTATTCAATTAATTTAGTCAAGTATCACTGAAGATATTAGGGCAGCTTTATTAGTAACATCCTAAGAGTTTGTAGTTGTTTACCCCCCTGATGCAGGGCCATATAAGCAGTCCCAATGAAAAAGTATATTTTTAACACTTCGTGGATTATTTTAGAGAGGGTTCTGCGGGTTGCTCTTAACTTGTTTATATGGGGTATGGTGGCGAAAGAATTGGGTATCGCTGAATTTGGGAAATTTTCTTATTTTCAGGCTTTAGTATTTTTGCTTATTCCATTTTGCACACTTGGGATTGATCAGATCATTCGCAATAAAATTAGTAATTTTCCTGAATCTGCCAATCAATACATTTCGACTGGAATCCAGATTAAATTTTATTCCGCATTATTACTATCGGTTTTTTGCATACTCTTTTTGATTTTTTTTGACTCATCAATTGCAGATGAAAAATTAATAATATTTGGTTTATTAATTAGTCTTATCTTTAGGTCATTTGGAATCATTGAATATTATTTTGATTGGAAATTAGAGTCCCGAATTAATGGATTCATACGAAGCTTATCATTTTTAATCGTTAGTGCTTTGTATATTGCAGCCTTGATGTTTGATGCTTCCGTATATTGGTTTGGATTTATTTATTCTTGTGAATTCTTAATTTGCGCATTCTTTTTGAATGTGGTTTATAAATTAGAAGCAGGAAAAATTAATTGGCATATCAATTTAAAATTCGTTAAAGAACTACTTAAGGCCGGATTACCAATTTTTATGTGCGAAATTGCAGTCTGTATTTTTTTAAGGGTTAATCAAGTTTTTCTGGGAAATATTCTTTCCTCTGAATCGGTGGGCTTGTATTCTGCCGCTGCTAGATTTTCTGAATTCTGGTACTTTATTCCATCTAGTTTGTTGGCAAGTTCATTCAGTTTGCTGACAGTCACGCATGCATTATCAAAGAACAACTTTAACAGATATGCCGGATTGCTTTTCGAAATAATGCTTATTTTAGAAATTGCAATTATTACCTTTACGTATATATTTTCCGAACGGATCATTTTATTTTTTTTTGGATCTCACTACTTCGAATCTATTGCTCTATTAAATATATTGATTTTGTCAAACACCTTTATGTTTTGGGGTATAGTTCAAGAGCCAATCGATGTTGCTAAAGATGCTCTTTATTGGCGATTCTTTAGGGTTAGCACTGGAGCGGTATTAAGTATTATTACCAGCTATTTTTTTATCTCTTGGTTTGGAGTTATTGGATCGGCCTGGTCCGTTTTTATTACTTTTTTCTGGACTTATTTTTTAAGCAATCTTTTTTATAAAAAGGGGCAAGAGATATTTTTAATTCAATTGAGGTCTTTTTTGTTTTTAGAGTTGTTAAAATTACTGCGATCAAGATTTTTTAAAAAAAACTAATTAGCTTAAATTACTACGATATCTTTGGTATCAAGTGCATAAACTCTATTTAAAACCACTGCATTACTTAAAGTTATTTCCCGTATACCTACTGCAAAAACCCGCAGGATATGATTTGCGTCTTTATGGATTGATGCCACTTATTGGCCTGGGAACCATAATCAAAAGAAGGTGCATAGAAATTGAATTCTGGCCATTCATTGTATTATTTTTGTTCTCTACCCTAATGGCACTTTGCTTTGAGGATTGGCTTTCTGCTCGCAGAAGTTTTCAGACGCTTTGCATGGCTGGCTTTTGCTCTTATTTGATTAATTATTTCTCTCATGATCAACTTACACAACTAGCCAAGAATGCAATTTATTTATTAGTTGGCTATTATATTTATGACTTTTCATTTGGTGTGGCGAGTCATGTTTTAATCTTACAAACATGGCATACATATTTTTTGGTTCCCGGCCTTTTGAATAATTCTAACTATACTGGGTTGCTTTCCGCGGGCTTAACTATCTTTTTTGGAATTAGTAAGAGTTATCGATTCTTCTTTATGGGCCTCATCTTAGTTTTTATCTCACAAAGTAAGACTGCTTTTTTTTGCCTTCTATTAGCCATTCCTGCACTTTTCTTTTTTAATAAAGAGAATACTAAGTTACATTTCTATGCTTATGTAATTTTTACACTAATAGCTTTGTCTCCTGCGCTCCTTTTTTTATTTGAAATAGTTAGTCCTGAGTCGCTAAAAATGGTTGTGAATACTTGGTCTGGTAGTCGTTACACTATTCAACTTTCTTTTCTTGAGTTGTTTAAGGTGGCGCCATTTGGAGTGGGTTATGAAAGATCTCACGAGATGGTAGCGGACTATTTAATGCGTGGTTCATCGCTACTAACAAGCAATAACTTTACCCCTTTTTATGTCGAAAAAATTGGTTCGCATAGTACATTCATAAAAGTTTTATGTGAATTGGGAATTTTGGGGTACATTTGTTATTTGCAGTTTATTTATCTTATCCTAAGGAAAGGGCTGCAGGTTAACCCCCATATTGCGGTTGCCTTTATTTCGATTTGTGCTCCGCAAATGTTATTAGAAGGTCTGAATGAATTTATTTTTTACTTTTTTATTGCGCTAACTCTGCAGCCGTCAATACTCATGCAATCTAACCGCCTTCAGAGCTAGAATTTTCTCTATTAGAAGAGTTCTGTATAAATCTCTCATAATTTACTACACCCAAATAGTGGATCCCATCAAACGTGCCAATGCTGACTCAGTAATAGTTTATGTTATGCGTTAGCTGGATATTTTTCGTCAACATTTTTATCCCTATTCAGATTTTCAATATCCATAATGGTTCCATAAGTAAAGGGGTGCGATTTTAAAAATTTGTCGTGACTTGAATGGGTTGTATGGATTTTCTCTGTAAATCATTTTATTGATTCATGAGCACGTTGATGGCGACTAAATCCTGATCCGTTACTGCCGCGGCTTGGGCTTTCAGTCTCAGGGTGTTGAGAATATTGCCTTAACGAGCCTTATAGAGCGTTGCTTTGGTAGCAAAGAGGGCATCCAACGCAATGAGTGCATCCAGGTTAATTAAGGTGCCCACGTCAATTCCCGGCTGACTTGATGCTGGGATGGAAGCAGTCTACTTCTTTATGGCCTCAAATACTTTAACAGAAGCAAGGCCATCATAAAAACCAGTAAATGCTTGGCGCGTAGCTTGGCCAGCCGTTTTTCAGGTTGTCGTAATCGAATTTGGCTTTATCCAAGAGCGCAGCTCGTTGCCGAATTTCCTAGTTATTAAAGCCCCGCCGAGAAAATTGGCAAATTCATCTGCAATACAATGGTGTTGTTAAAGATGTTTTACACGGGGCCGATGGATTAAAATTGGTGGCTGAGCCATTCGCTGCATTAAAGCCAGTCGTATCCACAAATTTCACTATAGGTTAGTTTGCTGCCAAGGAGCCTCGATAGGAGCTTTGGGTAATATCGACGTTAGGCTGACTGGCAAGTGTCTCATAATTGGCTGCTTCTGCCTGCCTGACCCAATCGTTTAGTTGTTGACCGGGCGGTGCAGTTTGGGATTGACGCTGTCGGCAACCGGAATGCATTTGGCATCTTTTGTTAAAGGCTTGAGTGATGACACTGGATGCCCATCAATTTGCTCGAGTATGCCGCGCCGCACGATTAATTCTGCCTGGGCAGCGGTCTCTTGGGTATTGGCTAGATCAAAACAGGCCTGTGCATCATTGGAATCGACAATCGTGTGAGCCCTCTTCAAATTTCGATTGCGCAGCTTGAGGTTGCTGCTTAATCAAGGCCTTTTTTTGAAAGAGGTTGACATTATTTTGTGCGGTAAGTGCATCAAAATAGGCTTGCGAATCCAGAATAATCAAATCTTGTTGGGCTTGCAAAAATTGCAAATCTGATACTTTGGTCACCAGATCGCCTTGCTTAAATACTTCTAAGGTAGTGGCATTAAAAACCGGTTGGGTCAGGCTAACCGTTTAACTGCTTTGATCAAAGATGCGGTTATTTCCTTCGTCATGCAGAGAGAAGCAGGTCGCTGTGGTTAGCCAAGAATTGCGGCAGCAGAGCCCATAAACCTTGCCAATAAATCCATATTGAGGCCAAAATTAACACCGCTGTGCTAGCTACTGAAATTACTAAATGCGGGAACTCTGCTAGATGCAGGCGCTGTTAATTCTGACAGCAAGGATGGGTTTAAGGTAACTAAACTGGTATATTAGCGGACGGAATCGGGCAAAACAGTTGCTTGATCGGCTGTAGGCACATTTGATGCTGGTTTTTTTGGGGGGATGCATATCAATGGTATTAATCCCTTGAAAATGGTAGGACGGGCGAGATTCGAACTCGCGACCAACGGATTAAAAGTCCGCTGCTCTACCGACTGAGCTACCGTCCCACTTTCATGGCACTACAAAATAATGATCCAAAGTTTTGTTGGATTGTTTGCTGTCAAAAAAAGACATTTAATAAAGTTTAATTCAGTAAACCATAAATTATAGCAAGATGTTGAACCTCCCCTTCTGGCCGCGCTTTGGGGCCGTCGAAGTCCATTAGCCGCGCCTTGCCACTGGGGGATTCTTAGAAAAATAGTCCTTAATGCCCGCTAGGATGGCTTCGGCAATGCGCTCTTGGTAGCCCTCATCATTCAGGCGTCTTTCTTCTTGGGGATTACTGATAAATGCGGTTTCGATGAGGATGGAGGGGATATCTGGGGCTTTGAGAACGGCAAAGCCGGCTTGCTCGACCTTATTCTTATGAAGGGGGGCAAAGTCGCCAATATTGCGCAGTACCGAGTTTCCCACTTTCAAGGAGTCATTAATCTGGGCGGTAGTCGACATATCAAGCAGTAGATGGGCCACTTGCTTATCTTTGACTTTGATATTAATACCGCCAATTAGGTCCGAGGAGTTCTCTTTATTGGCCATCCAGCGAGCTGCCGAACTCGTAGCCCCTTGTTGGGATAGGGCAAAAACCGATGCTCCTCGCGCATGGGGTTGAATGAAGGCATCGGCATGAATGGAGATAAAAAGATCAGCTTCCACTTGGCGGGCCTTGGAGACCCGGCGGTGCAATGGCACAAAGTAATCGCCCTCGCGGGTTAAGAATGGGCGCATTGACGCCTCTTGATCGATCTTGCTCTTTAAGCGTTTAGCGATCGACAGAACAATATTTTTTTCATAAGACCCCCGCGCCCCAATCGCTCCAGGATCTTCACCGCCATGTCCGGGATCAACGGCAATGGTGACCAGACGCTTAAAAGGGATTCGCTGCCAGGCAGATTGCTCTTCTTGGGTTGTTGATTTGCCGGTATTGGGGGCCTGTGCCAAAGATTTGTTCTTCTTTGCGGAACTTAATTCGGGCCTTGGTTGCGTTGTAGCCCCATGTGTGCTATCAGATTTTGCAAACGCAGCAATTGGATCATCATCTTTTTTGCTCCGAGTCTCAAGCAGTAATTTTTCTTTCTTGGCGTTCACCTTAACAAGCTGCATGAGAGGGTCGGGCGGATTGGTGGGGTAGAGATCTAAGACCAAGCGGTAATGGTATTCCGCAATTGGGTCTAAGGTAAAGAGTTGGGGCTTCACCGCCTCTTTGAGATCAAATACTAAACGCACGACCGTCGGTTGAAATTGTCCCAACCGGATTTGGGCTACATAGGGATCATTGGGTTTGACCTTGGCCACTAGATCTCTCAGGGTTGGGTTGAGTTGCAAACCCTCAATATCCACTACCAAGCGATCGGGTCCACTTAAGAGCTGATGGCTAATCGGTAATGCTTGATCAGATTCGACGGTGATGCGAGTGTAATCATCGGACGGCCAAATGCGCACACCAATTAACTTCGCGCTCGTGTTGGCGCCGACCACCAGTTCACTCTCAGTCAGAAGAACAACGAGCACTCCCAAAGACCCCATAGACTTCAGACCATGCTCTAAGACCAATCGGCGTTTGGGATCCATCTGCATTCTTGGGGTTAGTTAATTGGGTGTTTGAACTTTGAAGTCTAGGCGATTGACCAGATTCTTTAAGAGCTCTTGACCCCTTGGGGTATTGGCATGAAATGTAACTTGACGCGTATGCTTATGGTGATGATCGTCTGGGTTGGATTTGATCTCAATTCTAAGATCCATTAAGGGTAAAGTGGGGCCCGCTTTTTCGGACCACTCGACAATGCAAATGGTGGGTTCATGGCTAGTAAAGTGTTCTTGTAAGCCTGCCTCGATCCATTCCGAGGGAGATTGCATACGATATAAATCGAAATGATAGAGCTGGATGGCGTGTTGATTCATTTGCAGATTATGGGGTTCGCAGAGACTATAGGTGGGACTCTTCACCTTGCCGGTATAGCCCAGTTCCTTTAAGAGATAGCGCACGGCCGTGGTCTTGCCAGCACCTAAATCACCCTGCAGACTAATATGAAGATGAGCTGTTGCAGGGCTTTGGCTTAGTTGAGAATTCATAGAGGCAGAGAGTGACTGGGCTAGGGACTGAACCAAAGTAGCAGTAGCCGCTTCATCGCTACAATGAACTTCATAGAAGCTATTTGGATTGGCTTCCTCAGTTAAATTATCAGAGGGTGCAGCGCTCACGTAAGACCTTTATAGAGATTAAATCACGAAATTTTAGGATAGGATATTTTCCACAATTTATATGCATTCTCAGGCATTTTCATCCGAATTGCAGAGTCAGTTAGAGGATATTCGTAGCTGGCTGGATGGCCGAGCCAAGGAGTTGGGCTTTGGCCAATTGCGCATTAGCGATACTGATGTGAGTGAGGCAGTTCCTAAGCTCGCACGCTGGTTAGCAGAGGGGCGCCATGGGGAGATGGAGTATATGGAGCGCCATGCCAGTCTGCGCGCAAAGCCCGGGCAATTGCAAGCGGGTGCCATACGCTCGATCAGTGTGACCATGCCCTATTTACCCCAGAATGCTTCGCAGACCAGGCAGGAGCAGTTATCGACAGAGTTGGCTCGTCTACAAAAGCCCAAAGAGGCGGTGATTTCTCTCTATGCGCGCGGTCGCGACTACCACAAGATCTTACGAGCAAAGTTGCAGCTCTTAGCCACCGAACTTGAGGAGAAGATCGCGTACTTGCAAGCGCATGCCGATGGCTTGCAATATCGCGTTTTTACCGACTCAGCTCCGATCATGGAAGTGGAGCTTGCCAGAAAAGCGGGTCTTGGTTGGCGAGGTAAGCACACCTTGCTACTCCATCGCGAATTTGGCTCTTTCTTTTTCTTGGGAGAGATTCTGATAAATCTTCCCTTAGCAGTCGATGAACCGGTGGAAGCACATTGCGGCTCTTGTCAGGCATGTATCGATATCTGTCCCACACAAGCCATTACTGCTCCCTATGCACTTGATGCAAGGCGCTGTATTTCCTATCTTACGATTGAGCACCCCGGATCGATTCCGGTGGAGTTTCGTAAAGCAATGGGCAATCGCGTGTATGGATGCGATGATTGTCAACTCGTCTGCCCATGGAATAAATACGCCCAGCACACCAGCGTACCCGATTTTGCCGAGCGCCATCAATTAGGTGGCTCCACTCTTGTTGAACTCTGGTCATGGAATGAGGCACAATTTAATCAGCGCCATGAGGGAAGTGCCATTCGACGCATTGGCTACTCCCGCTGGCGTCGTA
>JACCDL010432492.1_pt1 | contig 40915 bp, 39 predicted proteins | sample 7441931 | NCBI WGS metagenome assembly JACCDL01 (sample SAMN15323437, study PRJNA562643) | freshwater metagenome | isolation source: river surface water | place: USA:Blue River Watershed | collected 2017-08-16
CCCGAGCATCCGCTGGCCACGCATGCAGCCGCGAACAACCCGAAGCTCGCCGCCTTCATCGAGTCGTGCAAGCAGGGCGGCACCACCGAGGCCGAACTCGCCCTGAAGGACAAGGAGGGTATGCCCACCGGCCTGAAGGTGACGCACCCGCTCACGGGCGAGAAGATCGACGTGTGGGTCGGCAACTACGTTCTCATGGGGTACGGCGATGGCGCGGTTATGGGCGTGCCGGGTCATGACGAACGTGACTTCGCCTTCGCCCTGAAGTACGGTCTGACGATCCTGCAGGTCGTCGAGATCGACGGCGAGGAATTCGAATACGACTACGAGCGCTGGCAGGATTGGTACGCCGACAAGACCCGCGGCGTCACCATCAACTCCGACATCTACAGCGGCTACGGCTACGCCGAGGCCGTCAACGTGGTGGCCCATGCCCTGGAGCAGAAGGGCCTGGGCGAGAAGAAGACCACCTGGCGCCTGCGTGACTGGGGCATCAGCCGCCAGCGTTACTGGGGCACGCCGATTCCCATCATCCACTGCCCCGAGCACGGCGCGGTGCCGGTGCCCGAGAAAGACCTGCCGGTCGTCCTGCCGCAGGACTGCGTGCCCGATGGCAGCGGCAACCCGCTCAATAAACGCGAAGACTTCCTGGCCTGCACCTGCCCGGTGTGCGGCCAGCCCGCGCGCCGCGAGACCGACACGATGGACACCTTCGTGGACAGCTCCTGGTACTTCATGCGCTATTGCGACCCGGCCAACGACCAGGCCATGGTCGGCGCGGGCACGCAGTACTGGATGCCGATGGACCAGTACATCGGCGGTATCGAGCATGCCATCCTGCACCTGCTCTATGCGCGCTTCTGGACCAAGGTGATGCGGGACCTGGGGCTGGTGAAGGTGGATGAACCCTTCACCAAGTTGCTCACGCAGGGCATGGTCCTCAATGAGGCCTTCTCGCGCACCACCACCGGCAAGCAGTATTTCTGGGCGCACGAACTGGATATCGTGCGCGACGAACACAGCAAGGTCATCTCCGCCACCGCCAAGGCCGACGGCCAGCCCGTGGCGTACGAGGGCTGGACCACGATGTCCAAGTCCAAGAACAACGGCGTGGACCCGCAGGCGCTCATCGAGAAATACGGCGCCGACACCGCGCGCCTGTACACCATGTTCACCGCGCCGCCCGAGGCGACGCTCGAGTGGAACGACGCCGCGCTCGAGGGCAGCTACCGCTTCCTGCGCCGCGTCTGGAACTTCGGCCTCAAGCTCGGAGGCACCCCGGACGTGGCCGCTCGCAGCCAGGCGGTGGCGCAGGCGGGCGGTTTCGGCAAGGCCGTGAAGGCCCTGCGACTGGAGATCCACAGCGTGCTGCGCCAGGTCGACTACGACTATGTGCGCATGCAATACAACACCGTGGTCTCCGGCGCGATGAAGATGCTCAATGCGCTGGAGGACTTCAAGGCCACCGGCGAGCCTGGCGCCGACGCGGCGCTGGCCGAGGGCTTCGGCATCCTGCTGCGCGTGCTGTACCCCGCCACGCCGCACCTGACCCACGGCCTGTGGCAGGGCCTGGGCTATGCCGCCCTGAACGGCGACCTGATCGACGCGCCCTGGCCGAAGGTCGACGAGGCCGCCCTCAGGCAGGACGAGATCGAACTGATGCTGCAGGTCAATGGCAAGCTGCGCGGCGCGGTGACCGTGCCCGCCGGCGCCAGCCGCGAGCAGATCGAGGCCCTGGCCCTGGCCAGCGAAGCCTTCACCAAGTTCGCCGAAGGCGCCGCCGCCAAGAAGGTGATCGTGGTGCCGGGCCGCCTGGTCAACGTGGTGATCTGACATGCGCGCCGCCCGACCGCTCCACGGTGTACCGACTCCCGCGGCGGGCGAGGTCCGACGCCGCCAGGTCCTGCCCCGCCTGGCTGCGCTTGCCGCGCTGAGCGCCCTGGCCGGCTGCGGCTTTCGCCTGCGTGGTGCCTATTCGTTCCGCTTCCGCAGCCTGCACCTGGCCAGCACCGGCCCGGTCGCCCAGGACCTGCGCCTCACACTCGAAGGCGCGGGCGTGCAGGTGCTGGGCGAGCGCGAACCGCGCGAGAAAGCCGACGTCATCCTCGACATGGCGGGCGAGCAGCGCCAGCGCGTGGTGGCGGGCCGCAGTGCGGCCGGCCAGTTGCGCGAACTGCAGCTGCGCATCACGCTGCGCATGCGCCTGTACACCCCCGACGGCGTGGACCTGATCCCCGAGACCGAGCTGCAGCAGCAGCGGGACATCAGCTACAACGAATCCCAGGCCCTGGCCAAGGAAAACGAGGAGGCCTTGCTGTTCAACGACATGCAGGCCGAGCTGGTCCAGCAGCTGATGCGCCGCCTGGCGGTGGTCAAGGTCCGCTAGGCGCGCCATGCAACTGGCCCTCGCGCAACTCGAGGCGCACCTGCACAAGGGCCTGCGCTCGCTCTACACCCTGCACGGCGACGAGCCGCTGCTGGTGCAGGAAGCCGCCGACGCCATCCGCGCCGCCGCGCGCCAGCAGGGTTACACCGAGCGCAGCGTGCACACCGTCGCGGGCGCCCATTTCGACTGGAGCGCGGTGCTGGCGGCGGGCGGATCCCTCAGCCTCTTTGCCGACCGGCAGATCGTCGAGATCCGCATTCCCTCCGGCAAGCCGGGCAAGGAGGGCAGCACCGCCTTGCAGCAGCTTGCCGAACAGGCCCAGGGCAACGACAGCACGCTGACCCTGGTCCTGCTGCCCCGGCTGGACCGCCTGACGACGCAGGGCGCCTGGTTCGGCGCGCTGGACAGCTTCGGCATCACCGTCAAGGTCGACCCGGTCGAGCGCGCCCAGCTGCCGCAGTGGATTGCGGCACGCCTGTCACGCCAGGGCCAGCGCGTGGTGTCGGGTGACGAGGGCCAGCGCACGCTGCAGTTCTTCGCCGACCGCGTGGAGGGCAACCTGCTGGCGGCCCACCAGGAGTTGCAGAAGCTCGCCTTGCTGTACCCGGCGGGCGAGCTGGGGTTCGAGCAGGTCGAAGCGGCCGTGCTGGATGTCGCCCGCTACGACGTCTTCAAGCTGTCCGACGCCGTGCTCGCGGGGCAGGCCGTCCGCGTGCAGCGCATGCTCGACGGCCTGCAGGCCGAGGGCGTGGCCGAGGTGCTGGTGCACTACACCCTGGCCGAGGACATCCGCGCCCTCAAGCGCGTGCGCGATGCGCTGGATGCCGGGCGGCCCCTGCCCATGGCCCTGCGCGAGCAGCGGGTCTGGGGCCAGAAGGAGCGCCTGTTCGAGCGCGAGCTGCCACGGCTCACCGCGCGCACGCTCGACGACCTCCTGCATTCGGCCCATGTGGTGGACGGCATCGTCAAGGGCCTGAAGTCGCCCGACTGGCCGGCCTCGGGCTGGCAGGCCCTGCACCGGCTGGCGCAGGCCCTGTGCCTGGCCTGCACCGCCCCGCCGGCCGCTACCGCCCCGCGTGCGAAAATTCCGGCATGAACGCCCGAGATGTCGCCGTCCCTGCCGGGGCGGGCTCTATTGCCGACGCCATGCACGCCCTGGGCCGCCAGGCGCGGCAGGCCAGTGCCGCCATGGCGCGCGCCGACGCGGCCACCAAGTCCCGCGCCCTGCGCCGCCTGGCCGCGCTGCTGCGTGAGAACACCCAGGCCCTGGCCGCCGACAACGCCAAGGACCTGGACCGCGCCGTTGCCGCCGGCCTGGCCGCGCCTCTGGTCGACCGGCTGCGCCTCACGCCCCAGGTGATCGAGACCGTGGCCGAAGGCTGCGAGCAGCTGGCCGCCATGCCGGACGTCATCGGCGAGATCCTCGGCATGAAGCAGCAGCCCAGCGGCATCCGCGTGGGCCAGATGCGCGTGCCCCTGGGCGTGTTCGGCATGATCTTCGAGAGCCGGCCCAACGTCACCATCGAGGCGGCCAGCCTGTCCATCAAGAGCGGTAACGCCTGCATCCTGCGCGGCGGCTCCGAGGCCATCGACTCCAACAAGGCCCTGGCCCGCCTGGTGCAGCAGGCCCTGGCCGACGCCGGCCTGCCCCCTGAGGCCGTACAGCTGGTGCCCACCACCGACCGCGAGGCGGTCGGGCACCTGATCGCCATGCCCGAGTTCGTCGACGTGGTCATCCCGCGCGGCGGCAAGGGCCTGATCGAGCGCATCAGCCGCGAGGCCAAGGTGCCCGTCATCAAGCACCTGGATGGCAACTGCCACACCTACATCGACGACCCCTGCGACCTGGACATGGCCGTGAGGGTCACCGACAACGCCAAGACCCAGAAGTACAGCCCCTGCAACGCCAGCGAGGGCCTGCTGGTGGCCCGCGGCGTGGCGGGCGCGTTCCTGCCCCGGATCGGTGCCGTCTTTGCGGCCAAGGGCGTCGAGATGCGCTGCGACCCCGAGGCCCGGGCCCTGCTGCAGGCCGTCCCGGGCGCAAAGGTCGTCGATGCCACCGAGCAGGACTGGTACGAGGAATACCTCGCGCCCATCATCAGCGTGAAGGTGGTCGAGGGGCTGGGCGAAGCCATCGCCCACATCAACCGCTACGGCAGCCACCACACCGACGCGATCCTCACCCGCGACCACCTGCACGCCCAGCGTTTCCTGCGCGAGGTCGATTCTGCGAGTGTCATGGTGAATGCGAGTACACGCTTCGCGGATGGTTTCGAGTACGGTCTGGGGGCCGAGATCGGCATCAGCACCGACAAGTTCCACGCCCGCGGGCCGGTGGGCATCGAAGGCCTGACCTGCCTGAAGTGGGTGGTCCTGGGCGAGGGCGAAGTGCGCACCTGAGCGGGTTCGTACGCGCCCGCCTCCCCCGAACGACCCATGCGAGATTACTGGCCTTCCTGCGGCTGGCGGCTGCTCGATCGCACCCCCCAGGGTCACCTGGTGGTGACCGACGCGTTCCTGCGCCATCTGCTGGCGCGTCCGGAGCTGGCGCCCGTTCCCGAGTCCTGCGACGCCGAGCGTGCCCTGCACGCGGCCCTTCTGGCTGCCCCGCGTGCCGAGGTCGCGTCCGCGCAGCTTGCCGCCCTGCACGACGAGGACGCCCGCGCCAACTACACCGTCTGGCTGCGTTTCCGCCAGCGCCTGCTGGCGCGGCCCACGCTGGAAGCCAGCTACCTCGAGATCTTTCGCGGCCAGGTGGATGTGCCGCCGGTGCTGGTGCAGCAGCTGACGCAAGTGCTCCTGCGCGAAGCCCTGGGCGACACCGCCACCGCCTTCGAGGTGCGGGCCGCCGAAATGCTGTTTCGCCCGCAGCGCATCGCCGTGCAGGACGACGGCCAGGTGATGGCCGGCGACGAGGAGGCCATTCAGCGCCTGGCGGTGGCAGGCTCCTTCGGCGCGATCGGCGACCTGCTGCGCCAGGGCGGCGTGCCCCTGCGCGAGGCCGAGCTCGACGTCCTCCATGAAGACAGCGCGCAGACCTACTGGCCCCGCACCGAGGCCCACGACATGGTCCTGCCCCTGCACCACGGCCAGCCGGGCCTGCAGGCCCTGTGCCGGGTGATCGAGCGCTGGGTGGCCCACCTGCTGGGCGTCGCGGCGAGGGTGCAGGTCGAGCGCGAGATCGACGACGAACAATGGCTCTGGCACGTGGGCCTGGATGCCCAGGCCAGCGCGGTGCTCAATGCGCTGTACCAGGGGCAGGAGGTCGAGCCCGAGCGGATGGCCCGCATGCTGTGCCTGTTCAGCATGGCCTTCGAGGAGCCTTCCGCCCTGCGGCCGGAGCTGGCCGGCCGGCCGGTCTACCTGGCCATGGCCATGGACGAGGCCAAGGTGCTGCGCCTGAAACCCCAGAACCTGCTCCTGAACCTGCCCCTGGCGCAGCCCTCCTGAGCGGCGCTAGGGGGTGCTGCGGCCCCCTCCTACAATCCTGGGTTGTCCCCCTGTCCATTCCCTGTCCGAGGGCTGCATGGTTCCCCATCTCATCACGGCCTTGACCGGCCCCATCGACGAACTCGAGCAACGCATCCTCGAGTCCATGCCTGCCATCGAGCGCTGGTTCCGGCTCGAGTGGATGGAGCACACCCCGCCCTTCTACAGCTCGGTCGACATCCGCAACGCCGGCTTCAAGCTGGCCCCGGTGGACACCAACCTGTTTCCGGGCGGCTGGAACAACCTCACGCCCGAAATGCTGCCCCTGGCGGTGCAGGCGGCCATGGCGGCCATCGAGAAGATCTGCCCCGAGGCCAAGAACCTGCTGGTCATCCCCGAGAACCACACCCGCAACACCTTCTACCTGTCCAATCTGGCCCAGCTGCAGCGGATCTTCCACATGGCGGGGCTGAATGTGCGCATCGGGTCCATCAACCCGGAGATCACCGAACCGACCGTCGTCGAGCTGCCCGGGGGCGAATCCATCACCCTGGAGCCGGTGGTCCGCAGCAAGTACCGCCTGGGGCTCCAGGACTTCGATCCCTGCACCATCCTCCTGAACAACGACCTGTCCGCAGGCGCGCCCGGCATCCTGGAGGACCTGCACGAGCAGTTCCTGCTGCCGCCCCTGCACGCCGGCTGGAGCGTGCGCCGCAAGAGCCGCCACTTCCAGAGCTATGAGGAGGTGTCCAAGCGCTTCGGCAAGCTCCTGGGCATCGACCCCTGGCTGATCAATCCGATGTTCAACCACTGCGGCGAGGTCAACTTCGCCGAAGGCACCGGCATGGCGTGCCTGACCGAGAACGTCGACGCGCTGCTCACCAAGGTGCGCCGCAAGTACAAGGAATACGGCATCAACGAAAAGCCCTTCGTCGTGGTCAAGGCCGACAACGGCACCTACGGCATGGGCATCATGACCGTGCGCGACGTCAAGGACCTCGAGCAGCTCAATCGCAAGACCCGCAACAAGATGGACGTCATCAAGGACGGCCAGCAGGTCAACGAGGTGATCATCCAGGAGGGCGTGATCACCCACGAGCAGATCAACGCGGCGGTGGCTGAGCCAGTGGTCTACATGATGGATCGCTACGTGGTGGGCGGGTTCTACCGCGTGCATGCAGACCGCGGCGTCGACGAGAACCTCAACGCGCCCGGCGCGAGCTTCGTGCCGCTGGCCTTCGCCGAGAGCACCCGCCTGCCGCAGCCGGGTCAGAAGCCCGGTGCCAGCGCCCCCAACCGCTTCTACATGTACGGCGTGATCGGCCGCCTGGCCATGCTGGCCGCCAGCTACGAGCTGGAAGCCACCGACCCCGACGCCGAGTCCTACGACTGACGCTCCACGATGTCCAACTCCCGCTCGTCTCTCGGGGCGCTGACGATCGCCGCCATCGGCGTGGTCTATGGCGACATCGGCACCAGCGTGCTGTATGCCATCAAGGAAGTCTTTGGCTCGGGCCACGTGCCCTTCACGCCCCAGAACGTCTTCGGCATCCTCTCGCTCTTTTTCTGGACGCTCACGCTGATCGTCTCGCTCAAGTACGTGCTGCTGGTGCTGCGCGCCGACAATCACGGCGAAGGCGGCCTGGTGGCCATGCTGGCCCTGGCCTCGCAGGCCGTGAAAGACCAGCCGCGTCTGCGCGGGCTGCTGCTGGTGGTGGGCATCTTCGGCACCAGCCTCTTCTACGGCGATGGTGTGATCACGCCCGCCATCTCGGTACTCTCGGCGGTGGAAGGCCTGGAAGTGGTCTCGCCCCAGTTCAAGCGCTGGGTGATTCCGCTCACGCTGCTGATCCTGTTCGGCCTGTTCGCGGTGCAAAAGCGCGGCACCGCCGGCATCGGCCGCTTCTTCGGGCCGATCACCTTCGTGTGGTTCGCAGTGCTGGCCTTGCTCGGCGTGTGGAACATCCTGAGCCATCCGAGCATCCTGCTGGCGCTGAGCCCGTGGTACGCGCTGGACTTCGCGCTGGCGCAGCCGGGTACGACCTTCATCATCCTGGGCGCGGTGGTGCTGTGCGTGACCGGGGCCGAGGCGCTGTATGCCGACCTGGGCCACTTCGGCAAGAAGCCGATCCGCCTGGCCTGGTTCAGCGTGGTGATGCCCGCGCTCACGCTCAACTACTTCGGTCAGGGCGCGCTGCTGCTGGAGGATGCGCAGGCGGTCAAGAACCCCTTCTATCTCATGGCGCCTGACTGGGCGCAGCTGCCCCTGGTGCTGCTGGCCACGGCGGCCACCGTGATCGCCTCCCAGGCGCTGATCACCGGCGCCTTCAGCGTCACCAAGCAGGTGGTCCAGCTGGGGTACCTGCCGCGCCTGAACATCCAGCACACCAGCGTGCGCGACACCGGCCAGATCTACATTCCCTTCGTCAACTGGGGCCTGTTCGTGGCCATCGTGCTGGCGGTGGTGATGTTCCGCTCCTCCAGCAATCTGGCCGCCGCCTACGGCATCGCGGTGACCCTGGACATGCTGATCACCACCACGCTCACCTTCTTCGTGATCCGCCACGCCTGGAAATATCCGCTCTGGCTGTGTGTCGGCGCCACGGGCATCTTCTTCCTGATCGACATCACCTTCTTCGCCTCCAACATGCTCAAGCTGATGGACGGCGGCTGGTTCCCGCTGTTGATCGGTGGCGGCATCTTCACGCTGATGATGACCTGGAAGGATGGTCGCTCCATCCTCAATGACAAGCTCAAGACCGACGCCATCGACCTGAGAAGCTTTCTGGAGGCGGTCTTTGTCTCGCCGCCGACGCGGGTGGACGGGACCGCGGTGTTCCTGACTGCCGAGACGGGCGCCGTGCCCAATGCGATGCTGCACAACCTCAAGCACAACAAGGTCCTGCACGCGCAGAACCTGTTTGTCACGGTCAAGAACCACGAGGTGCCCTGGATCGGACTGGGCCGGCGCGTGGAGATCGAGCCCCTGGGCCATGGCTGCTGGCAGGTGATCCTGAATTACGGGTTCAAGAACGACCCGGATGTGCCCCGGGCCCTGGAGCAGATTCGCGGCCACGGCTGCGAGCTCGACCCCATGACCACCAGTTACTTCCTCTCGCGCGACGTCGTGGTGCCGACCATTGGCGGCGGCATGTCGCCGTGGCGCGAGAAGCTCTTTGCGCACATGCACCACAACGCCGGCGCCGCTGCGGCCTTCCTGAATCTTCCGAACAATGCGGTGGTTGAAATGGGCAGCAAGGTGGAAATCTGAGGCGCACGGCGCCGTCACACGATGCACATCCTTTTTGTTGCCGATCCGCTGGAGTCCTTCCAGACCTACAAGGACACCACCTTCTCCATGATGCGCGAGGCGCAGCGCAGGGGCTACCGCGTGGCGGCCTGCGAAACACGCGACCTGGTGTGGCGCTCGGGCGGACAGGTCCAGGCGCAGGTGCGCGAGATCACCCTGACCGGCGCCGACGACGAATGGTTCGTCGAGGGGTCCACCCCGTTACGGGCCCTGCGCGAATTCGATGCGGTGATCATGCGCAAGGACCCGCCGTTTGACAGCGAGTACTTCTACGCCACCCACCTGCTGGAGCAGGCCGAGCGCGAAGGTGCGCGGGTGTTCAACAAGCCGGCGGCCCTGCGTGATCACCCCGAGAAGCTGGCCATCATGGCGTTCGCGCAGTACACCAGCCCGACGCTGGTCACGCGCGACCCCGAGGCCGTGCGGCGCTTCCATGCCGAGCACCAGGACATCATCCTCAAGCCGCTCGATGGCATGGGGGGCATGGGCATCTTCCGGGTCAAGGCCGACGGCCTGAACCTGGGCGCCATCACCGAGACGCTCAATGCGGGCGGGGCCACCACGCTGATGGTGCAGCGTTTCGTGCCCGAGATCGTCCAGGGCGACAAGCGCGTGCTCGTGATCGGCGGGCAGCCCGTGCCCTATTCGCTGGCCCGCATTCCCCAGGGCAGCGAGGTGCGTGGCAACCTGGCGGCGGGCGGCAAGGGCGTGGCCCAGCCCCTGTCGGCGCGCGACCTGGAGATCGCGCAGGCCCTGGGCCCCACGCTGGCAGCGCGTGGCCTGCTGCTGGTGGGGCTGGACGTGATCGGTGACTGCCTGACCGAGGTCAACGTCACCAGCCCGACCTGCTTCCAGGAGATCACGCAGCAGACCGGCTTTGACGTGCCCGCGATGTTCCTGGACGCGCTGGAGGCGGCGCTGCGGGCGGCCTGATGGATACCCTGGCTTCATCCGATCTCCTGCCCCGCTCCCTGACCGTCGACACGGCCGCCGGCCCCGTGCACCTGGCGCGCTGCGGCCAGGGTCTCGCCGTGCTGCTGCTGCACCAGACGCCGCGTTCATGGCGCGAGTACGAGCCTGTGCTGCCTCGGCTGGCGGCCACCCACGACTGCATCGCGATGGACACGGTGGGCTATGGCGACACGCCCGCCTTCGCCGATGGCGCGCCCACGGTGGAACGCTGGGCCGACACCGCCCTGGCGCTGATGGACGCCCTGGGCCTGGAGCGCTTTGCCGTGGTGGGCCACCACACCGGCGCCGTCATCGGCATGGAGATCGCCGTACGGGCGCCGCAGCGGGTGCGCGGGCTGGTGCTCTCCTCCTGCCCCTTCGTCGATGCGGCGCGCCGCGCCACGCATGGCCACCATCCCGTCGTGGACGGCGTCACGCCGGCTGCGGACGGCAGCCACCTGCTGGACTTGTGGCGCAAGCGCCAGCCGTTCTACCCGGCGGGCGATGTGCGCCTGCTCGATCGCTTCGTGGCCGATGCCCTCCTGGCAGGACCGCGCGCTGCGCAGGGCCACCTGGTGGTGAATCGCTACCACATGGAAGATCGTATCGGTCAGGTGACCTGTCCTGCGCTGGTCGTGGGTGCCACCGACGATCCGCATGCCTACCCCAACGTGCCGCGCGTGACCCAGGCCCTGGCGCGGGCGCAGCGCATGGACATTCCCGGCGGCATGGTGCCCTTGCCGGAGCAGCTGCCCGAGGCGTTTGCCGCAGTGGTCGGGGATTTCCTGGCGGGCCTGCCCGCCTGAACGAGGACGCGAAGGGCGTCGGCTGGCTGCGAAACCGCGGGCCTCAGCCTGCGGCCGCGCCTTCCACGAACACCCGCAGCTCGCCGGGCGCCATGCGCCTCCAGGTCTCGTTGGTGGTGAGTGGCGCCGTCACGACCACGGCCACCCGGTCCTGCGGGGTGGTGTGGCGCGAGAAGTCCACCGACAGGTCCTCGTCGGCCAATTGCGCATGGGCGAAGGGATGCTTGCGCTCCACGTAGAACAGGTTCGTCGAGCAATGGGCCCACAGGGCCTGGCCGTTGGACAGCAGGAAGTTGAAGGTGCCGTGCCGCGAGACCTGCGGCGCGAGTTCGCGCAGCGTCAAGGTGAGTTCGTGCACGCTGGGCACGCTGGCGTGTGACTTGGCCAGCTCCTGCATCAGCCAGCAAAAGGCCCGCTCGCTGTCGGTCTGCCCCACGGGCCGGAAACTGCCATGCAGCCGCGGGTGGTAGTCGGCCAGCGTGCCGTTGTGCGCGAACACCCAGTAGCGGCCCCACAGCTCGCGCACGAAGGGGTGGCAGTTTTCCAGGGCGATGTCACCCACCGTGGCCTTGCGGATATGGGCCACCACGCTGCGGCTGTGGATCGGGTAGCGACGAATCAATTCCGCCACGGGCGACTCCGAGGCGGGCTGGTGGTCCACGAAGTGGCGCACGCCCCGGCCCTCGAAGAAGGCGATGCCCCAGCCGTCCGCATGGTGGTCCGTGCGCCCGCCCCGCTGCGCGAAGCCGGTGAAGCTGAAGGTCACGTCCGTCGGCGTGTTGCAGTTCATTCCGAGAAGCTGACACATGACCGCATTCTCTTCCGTTGTTGAGGAACCGATAGCGCGACTGGGCTACCAAACCGCCACTTTATGGCTGAGCCAGGAGGGCGAGCATGGACGATACATCGGCCGTGGACGGTCTGCTACCTCGTGAGCGCCTCGATGCGGTGCTGCAGCACGGCGTGTCGCCCGGACACTTTCTGGGGCTGGACACCCAGGCGCTGGAATCCCTCTATGCGCTGGCATGTGAGGACATCCAGGCCGAACGGTTCGAGGCGGCCGGGGAGCGTCTGGCCTTCCTGGTTCAGGCGGATCCCGCGCAGCGGCATTACCAGATCGGACTTGCGCTGTGCCTCCAGGAGTTGGGGCAGGCCGAAGCCGCCGGCCGCCTGTATGCCAACGCCCTGCTGTCGGACTCGACCGATGCGCTGTGCGCCTACCGGATCGGGGAATGCCTGGACGCGATGCAGGCGCCTGACGAGGCGCGCGAGGCCTATGACGCTGCCATCCGTTTGTCCTGGCTCCATCCCGACCTGCAGGCCGTGCGCGAGCAGGCCCAGAAGCGGCTCGATGAATTGAGCGCATCCACCTTACCCACCGGGAGCTTCGCATCATGAACGGTAGTTGGTCAGTCCTGTCCTTTCTCTCCCTTGCGCCTGTTCCCCTCCAGACTCGACCGGTTCCGGTCCAAGCGCGCGGTCCCGCGCCGCTGCCCGGTCATTTGATGGCACCCGCCCCCGGCACAACGGAGAGCGACTCCGCCAAGGCCAGGATCCAGACGATGGCGGACTCGTACCTGAAAGCGTGTGATCAGGGCGTGGATCTGGCCAAGTCGGGGTTCATGCGCAAGCTGCTCGGGGCCGGCGTGGCGGCCGCACTGACAGGCGTGGCGATTGCCGTGGCGGCCGCCTCGGGGGGCGCAGCGGCTCCCCTCGTGGCGATCGCTGGCGTCCGGCTGCTGGTGGCTGCCAGCGACGCGGCGTGCGCGTGGAAATGCTGGCGGGATGCCCAGGCCGCCGCTGCCGGGCGGCCTGTGGCCGCCCCCCTGCCCATGGGATCCAATTCAGTCGGGAATTTTTTTCACCAGATTTTCACGGCGTGTGGCGTATCGCCGCAGAAGGCGAGCGCTTATGCGGACCGGGCTAGCGCCGTGGCTTGCATCGGACTGGCCGCAGCAGCCTTGGGCGTCGGAATCGCCGCGCCAGCGGCGGACCTGGCAGGCAAGGTCACGCGCCTCGTGGCGGGCACGCTGGCTGCGGCTGTCATCAAGAAGGAGGCCCAGGGCCTGCGCGAGCAGCGGCAGACGCACACCCGGCTTCGGACAGAAGCGCTGCGCCTGCGCCAGACCCTGGCTGAATCCCCCGTTTCCACACAGGCTGCCATCGCCGAACGGCCTGAGGGCTCCCCAGGCCGCAACCTGTTGACGCACTGGTCTGGCTTGCCACCGCCCTCCGGGAATTCCGCCGCGAAGCAGGGGGGTGGCACCCTGCCGGTCGACGCCTCCCGATTGGTGGGCTACCTCACCGGCCTGACCGGACTGGCGCTGGGGGTCAAGGGGTTCGCCTGAGGGGCGCGTCGCGTTGCGCACAATCGGCGCAAATGCAGGCCTTGCGCTGCGCGCGCACCGGCACGCGCGCCAGCAGATCCTCGCTGAAATTGACCGTGACGCACCAGCACGGCGGCTGCGGCTCGCCCGTACGGCGTTGCGCTTGCATGGCGCAATTGTTGGGACCGCCGCACAAGGGGCAGCGGTCCGGGTCGGCGGTCTCGGGTGTGCGGGGAGCGTTCATCCGCGCACGCTCATAGAAGCAGCGCCCCCAGCGGCCATGCCCGTGCGCCTCAGGCCTGCGCCTTGAACTTCAGCCGCCAGGCATGCAGCAGCGGCTCGGTATACCCCGAGGGCTGCGCTTCGCCCTGGAACACCAGGTCCAGCGCGGCGCGGTAGGCGTAGGAGGTGGTCCAGTTCCCCGCCATCGGGCGGTAGGCCGGATCGCCCGCGTTCTGCTGGTCTACCACCGCGGCCATGCGCTGGAAGGTGGCGTGCACCTGGTCGGCGGTCACCACGCCATGGCGCAGCCAGTTGGCGATGTGCTGGCTGGAGATGCGCAGCGTGGCGCGGTCTTCCATCAGGCCCACGTTGTGGATATCGGGCACCTTGGAGCAGCCCACGCCCTGGTCGATCCAGCGCACCACATAGCCCAGGATGCCCTGCACGTTGTTATCGAGTTCCTGCTGGCGCTCGGCGGCCGTCCACTTGGCCTCGGGCGCCACCGGCACCTGCAGCAGGTTCGCCAGGATGTCGTCGCGCACGCTGTCGGCGGAGGTCTTCTCCAGGTCCTTCTGCACGGCGAACACGTCCACCTGGTGGTAGTGCAGGGCATGCAGCGTGGCGGCGGTGGGCGAGGGCACCCAGGCCGTGTTGGCGCCGGCCATCGGGTGCGCGCGTTTCTGTTCGAGCATGGCGGCCATCAGGTCGGGCATGGCCCACATGCCCTTGCCGATCTGGGCGCGCCCGCGCAGGCCGCAGGAGAGGCCCACCAGCACGTTGTTCTTCTCGTAGGCCTGGATCCAGGCGCTGGACTTCATGTCGCCCTTGCGGAACATCGGGCCCGCCCGCATGGCGGTGTGCATCTCGTCGCCGGTGCGATCCAGGAAGCCGGTGTTGATGAAGGCCACACGCGCTGCGGCCTGTGCGATGCAGGCCTGCAGGTTCACGCTGGTGCGGCGCTCTTCGTCCATGATCCCCAGCTTCACGGTGTTCGCGGGCAACCCGAGCAGCTGCTCGACGCGGCCGAACAGCTCGGAGGCGAAGGCCACTTCGTTCGGGCCGTGCATCTTGGGCTTGACGATGTAGACCGAGCCGGTGCGTGAGTTGCGCAGACCGTCCTTTCCATGGCCCTGCAGGTCGTGCAGCGCGATGGCGGTGGTGATGACCGCGTCCAGGATCCCCTCGGGAATTTCCTTCTCGCCGCCCCAGAGGATGGCGGGGTTGGTCATGAGGTGGCCCACGTTGCGCAGGAACAGGAGCGAGCGGCCATGCAGGCGTACCTCGCCCTGACCGCTGGCTGCCTGGTAGACGCGGTCGGGGTTCAGGCCCCGGGTGAAGGTCTTGCCGCCCTTGCTCACGTTCTCGGTGAGGGTGCCCTTGAGGATGCCGAGCCAGTTCCGGTAGGCGACCAGCTTGTCTTCGGCGTCGACCGCGGCGATGGAGTCCTCCAGGTCCAGGATGGTGGACAGGGCCGCTTCCATCACCAGGTCGCTCACGCCGGCCGGGTCGGTGGCGCCGATCGGGTGCTGGCGGTTGATCTGCAGGTCCAGGTGCAGGCCGTGGTGCTTGAACAGGAGGGAAGAGGGGGCGGCCGCTTCGCCCTGGTAGCCGATGAAGGCCGCCGGGTCCTTGAGTCCCGACGTCGTGCCCCCTTTGAGGGCCACGACCAGCCTGCCGCCCTCGACGCGATACCCCGTGGAGTCTGCATGCGAGCCCGAGGCCAGGGGCGCGGCCAGGTCGAGCACGCCGCGTGCGTAGGCGATCACCTTCGCGCCGCGCACCGCGTTGTAGCCCGGGCCTTTGGTGGCGCCGTCGGTCTCGGGGATGGCATCGGTGCCATACAGCGCGTCATACAGCGAGCCCCAGCGCGCGTTGGCGGCGTTCAGCGCGTAGCGCGCGTTCAGGATCGGCACCACCAGCTGCGGGCCAGCCTGCAAGGCCAGTTCGGCGTCGACGTTGGCGGTGGTGGCCTTCGCGCCCGCGGGCGGCGTGACCAGGTAGCCGATCTTTTCCAGGAAGGCACGGTAGGCGCGCATGTCCTGGATCGGGCCCGGGTGGGCGCTGTGCCAGGTGTCCATCTCGGCTTGCAGGCGATCGCGCTCGGCCAGCAGGGCGGCGTTCTTGGGCCCGAGGTCGTGGACGATGGCGTCGAAGCCTTTCCAGAAGGCAGCCGGCGCGACGCCGGTGCCGGGCAGCACCTCTTCGTCGATGAAACGGGCCAGGGCGGCATCGACCTTCAGGCCGTGCAGGGACGTGCGGGCAGACATTGAAAGCTCCGGATTTTCGAAAAGGGAATAAATGTAGGGGATCGCGGATCCCCTTGTGCTCAGGGATGGTCCTCGCCCCCATGGGGGGGTCGGCAACGGGCCAGGCGGTCCCAGGTCAGGCGCCAGCCCTTGAAAAAACCATGCTTGTCCAGTGCGAGCAGCGCGTAATGGGAGCAGGTGGGCGTGAAGCGGCAGGAATCACGCACCCGCTGGGGCGCGACCCGCTGGTAGACCCGGATCAACCATCCGCTGGCCCGGACCGCGCCTTTATTGAGGCTGGCGGAAGGTGACCACATAAAAGTTGGTCAGCTCCTCTTTCTTGCCCAGGAGGCCGTCAAGGCAACCCGGCTTGGTCGCCACACCGATGGTGTCCACCCGGTAGAACTCCCACCCGGACTTGGCCTTCTCGTTCACCACGTTCTGGAGGTAAATGGCGGCTTCATTGCCTTTTTGGCCGGAGGCGCTGATCTGGATGTTGGGGGGCAGTTGAACCATTTCGTAGCGATAAGCCATGGCGATCTCCTCGTTGGATTGGGAATTCATGATAAGCGAGTCATTTTTCACGCCGTCCCGGGCGAAAGCGGTGGTTGGGCGGCCCCGTAAAATTCCGCCCCATGCTCCTCGCACTCCAAGAACTGCTCGGCGCGCTGGCGTCCGGGCTGGACCAGCTGTCCCCTGGCGCCGGCGCCAAGGCGGCCTTCGAATCGCCCAAGGCCGCCGCCCACGGCGACCTGGCCTGCACCGCCGCCATGCAGCTGGCCAAGCCCCTCAAGCGCAATCCCCGGGAGGTGGCCGAGGCGCTGCGTGCCGACCTGATGGCGCGCGACCCCTTCCGGCGCTGGGTCGACGCCATCGAGATCGCCGGCCCGGGCTTCCTGAACATCCGCCTGAAGCCCGCCGCCAAGCAGGCGGTGGTGCGCGAGGTGCTGGCCGCCGGCCCCTGCTTCGGGCAGCAGCCGTCCAACGGCCAGCGCATGATGGTCGAATTCGTCTCGGCCAACCCCACCGGCCCGCTGCACGTGGGCCACGGACGCCAGGCGGCGCTGGGTGATGCGATCTGCAACCTCTACGCCAGCCAGGGCTGGCAGGTGCACCGCGAGTTCTACTACAACGACGCCGGCGTGCAGATCGCCACGCTGGCCACGTCCACCCAGCTTCGCATCCAGGGCATCAAGCCCGGCGACCCGCAGTGGCCCGAGGCCGCCTACAACGGCGACTACATCCAGGACATCGCCCACGACTTCCTGGCCAAGAAGACCGTGAAGTCCGACGACCGCGAATACACCGCCTCGGGCGACCCGCAGGACCTCGACGGCATCCGCCTCTTCGCGGTGGCCTACCTGCGCCACGAGCAGGATTTGGACCTGACCGCCTTTGACGTGCGCTTTGACCACTACTACCTGGAGTCGAGCCTCTACACCAGCGGCAAGGTCGATGCCGCAGTGCAGCGCCTGCGCGAGGCGGGCAAGACCTACGAGCAGGACGGCGCGCTGTGGCTGAAGTCCACCGACTACGGTGACGACAAGGACCGCGTCATGCGCAAGGGCGACGGCACCTACACCTACTTCGTGCCCGACGTGGCCTATCACATCACCAAGTGGGAGCGGGGCTTCACCAAGGTGGTGAACATCCAGGGCACCGACCACCACGGCACCATCGCGCGCGTGCGCGCGGGTCTGCAGGCCGCGGGCGTGGGCATCCCCCAGGGCTACCCCGACTACGTGCTGCACACCATGGTGCGCGTGATGCGTGGCGGCCAGGAGGTCAAGATCTCCAAGCGCGCGGGCAGCTACGTCACGCTGCGTGACCTGATCGAGTGGACCAGCAAGGACGCGGTGCGCTTCTTCCTGCTCTCGCGCAAGCCCGACACCGAGTACGTGTTCGATGTCGACCTGGCACTGGCCCAGAACAACGACAACCCGGTCTACTACGTGCAGTACGCGCATGCGCGCATCTGCTCGGTCCTCGCGGCCTGGGGCGGTGACCTGACCCGCCTGAAAGACGCCGACCTGTCGCCGCTGGACAGCGCGCCGGCGCAGGCCCTGATGCTGGTGCTGGCCCGCTACCCCGCGATGCTCACCGCGGCCGCCACCGACTTTGCGCCGCACGACGTCACCTTCTACCTGCGCGAACTGGCGGCGGCGTATCACAGCTACTACGACAGCGAACGCATCCTGGTCGAGGACGAGAGCGTGAAGAACGCACGCCTGGCCCTGGTCGCTGCCTGCGCGCAGGTGTTGCACAATGGTTTGGCGGTGTTGGGCGTGAGTGCCCCGCGCAAGATGTGAACGTCAGGAAGACGCAGTGACAAGCACACAGAAAAATCGCCAATCGGGTGGCACCCTGGTTGGCCTCGTGATCGGCCTGGTCCTGGGCCTGGCTGCGGCGCTGGCCGTGGCGGTGTATGTGACCAAGGTGCCCATCCCGTTCATGAACAAGACGCAGACCCGCACGCCTGAACAGGACGCGGCCGAGTCCAAGAAGAACCAGAACTGGGACCCGAACGCCCCCCTGTACGGAAAGAACCCGGCCAAGCCGCAAGCCGCGGCCTCGGGTCCGGCCGAAGCGGCTTCCGAGCCCGCCTCGGCGCCCGCCCTTGTGCCTGCTCCGCCTCCGGCCTTCGCCCCTGCGGGTGGCGCGTCCGTCCCGGCCGCCCCGCGTGCCAGCGCCCCGGCGCCCGCGCCAGCCGCCAAGGCCGCTGCCTCCGATCCCCTGGGTGACCTCGCAGCGGCCCGTGCGAATGCCGGTGCAGAGCCCTTTCTCTATTTCGTCCAGGCTGGTGCCTTTCGCGCCTCCGAAGAGGCCGAGGCCCAGCGCGCCAAGCTGGCCCTGATGGGGCTGGACACCCGCGTCCTGGAGCGCGAGCAATCCGGCCGGCCGGTCTACCGCGTGCGCGTCGGCCCCCTGGACAAGAAGGCCGATGCCGACCGCATCAAGGCGCGCCTGGAGGCCGGCGGCATCGAGGCGACCCTGGTACGCGTGCAGCGTTGAAGGTCTTTCCCTTTTCCTCAGACAACCCTCCTGCGACCATGAAGCGACGTGACTTTTCCGCCGGCCTGATCGCCGCCGGCACCCTCGGGCTGTCCCCGCTGGCCCAGGCGCAACGACGCCCCGAAAACGGCAAGGACTACCGCACCCTGGGCCAGCGCGCCCCGGTGGACGCGCCCGCCGGCAAGATCGAGGTGATCGAGTTCTTCTGGTACAGCTGTCCGCACTGCCACGCCTTCGAGCCCGCGCTTGAAGCCTGGGCCGGCAAGCTGCCTGCGGATGTGGCGTTTCGCCGCGCCCCCGTGGCCTTTCGTGACGACTTCGTGCCGCAGCAGCGCCTGTTCTACACCCTGGAGGCGATGCGCCGCATGGACCTGCATGCCAAGGTGTTCCAGGCCATTCACGTCGAGCGCCAGCCCACCAACCGCGACGACAGCATCCTGGCCTGGGCGCAGAAGAACGGCCTGGACCGCGCAAAATTCCAGGAGACCTACACCTCCTTCTCCGTGCAGTCCAAGGCCAGGCGCGCCGCGCAGCTGCAGGACGCCTACCAGCTGCAGGGGGTGCCCTCCTTCGGCGTGGCCGGACGTTTCTATGTCGACGGCGAGCTGGCGGGCAACATGAACCGCGCCCTCGAGGTCGTCGATTTCCTCGCCGCCGAGGTGCGCCAGGGCCGCTGACTCCGGCACGGGCGCGGCGCCCTCTACCAAGAGGGGTAGAATCGACGCAAGATTCGTGCCTTTATGCAGTCCCTCGCCCTGACCCTGTCGCTCACGATCGCCGCCTTGCTGGCGGCGCCCGCGGCGCATGCTGAAAAGGCCGACCGCAACAAACCGATGAACGTCGAGGCCGATGCCTTGCGTCACGACGACCTGAACCAGACCAGCGTCTTCACCGGTCAGGTGGTGGCCACCAAGGGCACCATCCTCATTCGCGGTGCGCGCCTGCAGGTGCGCCAGGACCCCGAGGGCTACCAGTACGGCGTCGTCACGGCCGACCCTGGCAAGCGCGCCTTCTGGCGCCAGAAGCGCGAAGGCGTCGACGAATACATCGAAGGCGAAGGCACCTCCATCGAATACGACGGCAAGGCCGACCGCGTGAAATTCATCGGCCGTGCCGAGATGCGCCGCTACCGGGGCGCGGTGCTCGCCGACGAGACCCAGGGCAGCGTCATCACCTACGAGAACACCACGGACGTGTTCACCGTCGACGGCGCGCCGATGGGGGCCCGACAGCCGTCGGCCAGCGCCGGTGGCCGGGTCCGCGCGGTGCTCTCTCCGCGCAACGCGGCGTCTGCACCGCAGGCTCCGCCCGCCACAGCGCCCGGCACCCCCCTGCGTCCCAGCACCACGCTCGGGGGAGAGCGCAAGTGACGCCAGCGACCGGGCTCGACGCTGTCACGAGCCGACTCGAAGCGCGACACCTCCAGAAAAGCTACGGCAGCCGCAAGGTCGTCAAGGACGTCTCGCTGTCGGTCGCCAAGGGCGAAGTGGTGGGCCTGCTCGGGCCCAACGGAGCGGGCAAGACCACCTCCTTCTACATGATCGTCGGGCTGGTCCGTGCCGACGAGGGGCGGATCACCATCGACGGCCAGTCCGTCGAACACATGCCGATCCACCGACGCTCTCGCCTGGGGCTGTCCTATCTGCCGCAAGAGGCGTCCATCTTTCGCAAGCTCAATGTGGAAGACAACGTGCGCGCGGTGCTGGAGCTTCAGCTGGACGGGCAGGGGCGTCCGCTGTCCCGCCCCGCCATCGAGGCCCGCCTGACCGAGCTGCTGCAGGACCTGCGGGTGGAGCACCTGCGTCAATCGCCAGCGCTGTCTCTTTCGGGGGGCGAGCGCCGGCGCGTCGAGATCGCGCGCGCCCTGGCCACGCAGCCCCGCTTCATCCTGCTGGACGAGCCCTTCGCCGGCATCGACCCGATCGCCGTGATCGAGATCCAGCGCATCATCGGTTTTCTCAAATCCCGCGGCATCGGCGTCCTCATCACCGACCACAACGTACGTGAGACCCTGGGCATCTGCGACCGCGCCTTCATCATCAGCGACGGTCACGTGCTGGCCCAGGGCACGCCCGACGAGATCGTGAACAACGCCGACGTGCGACGCGTCTACCTCGGCGAGCATTTCCGTATGTGAGGGGCCGCGCTTGAAGCAAGGCCTGTCGCTACGCACCTCCCAGCACCTGGCGCTAACGCCCCAGTTGCAGCAGTCGATTCGCCTGCTGCAACTGTCCACCTTGGAGCTCGCCCAGGAAGTCGAGCAGATGCTGGACGACAACCCCTTCCTGGAGACCGCGCCCGACGAGGCGCCGCGCGAAGAGTTTGGCCTCGCCCGCGCCGACACGCCGGCGCTCGATGGTGACGTCGATCCGGAGGGCAATGACTTCACCGGCAGCCTGGGCAGCGTGGGCCCCAGCGCGAGCGCCAGCGGCGAAAGTGGCGAAAGCGGCGAGGGCGCCGAAGCCGCGCCCGCCGAGTCCGGCCCGAGCGACTGGGAAGGCGATGGCACCACCGAAATCGCGCCCGACGACAGCGAGTGGGGCAGCGATGCCCCCGCCCGCCGCAACGACAGTGGCGCCGACGGCGACGAGGCCGATGCCACTGAACTTGCGCGCAGCGGCGAATCCTTGCAATCGTTCCTGCATCGCCAGGCCCTGGCCCTGCGACTGAGCGAGGAGGATTCGGCGGCTCTGCGCTTCCTGATCGAGTCGCTCAATGACGAGGGCTACCTGGAGGACTCGCTGGAGTCCCTGGCCGCCTCGCTGGCGCCCGACGACTTCGAGCAGCAGGAGGAGCTGGTCCACCACTTCACCGTGGCCCTGCGGCTGCTGCATCACCTGGAGCCGGTGGGCGTGGGCGCCCGCTCGCTGGCTGAGTGCCTGTCCCTGCAACTGCAGGCGCAGGCGCAAGAGGCGGACGACGACTCGCCCTGTCATGCGGCCCTGGCCATCCTGCGCCAGCCGATCGATCTGCTGGCCAAGCGGGACGTCAAGCGCCTGACGCAACTCACGGGCGAGAGCGAGTCGCAGATCAAGGCAGCGATCGGCCTCATCGCCCGCCTGGAGCCGAAGCCGGGCCGGCGTTTTGTCGACGTGGAGCGCAACGTCGTGATTCCCGACGTGATCGTCACCCGCGTGGTGCGCAGCGCCACGCCGCGTTTCCGGGTGCAGCTCAATCCGGACGTCATGCCGCGCCTGCGCGTCCACGATATCTATGCAGGTGCCCTGAAGTCCCACAAGGGCGGCAGCCATGCGGTGCTGCAGCAGCGGCTGCAGGAGGCGCGCTGGTTCATCAAGAACATCCAGCAGCGCTTTGACACCATCCTGCGGGTGTCCAATGCCATCGTGGAGCGCCAGAAGAATTTCTTCATCCACGGCGAGCTGGCCATGCGGCCCCTGGTGCTGCGTGAAATCGCGGACGAACTGGGCCTGCACGAATCCACCATCTCGCGTGTGACCACGGCCAAGTACATGGCCACGCCCTACGGCACCTTCGAGTTGAAGTACTTCTTCGGCTCGGGCCTGTCCACCGAGGCGGGCGGCAACGCCTCGAGCACCGCGGTGCGGGCCCTGATCCGCCAGCTGGTGGCGGCCGAGAGTCCCAAGAAGCCCCTGTCCGACAGCCAGATCTCGGACCTGCTCAAGGAGCAGGGTATCGAATGCGCCCGCCGTACCGTGGCCAAGTACCGCGAGGCCCTGCGCATCGCGCCGGCCAATCTGCGCAAGGCGCTCTGACCGCTTCCTCTCCATGAACGCACTTTCCTTGTTCCTGCCCTGTGCCGCGGGCGTCGAAGACCTGCTGGCCGACGAGGTGCACCGCCTGACCGGCCTGGCGGGCGAGAACCTGCTGGTGGGACGCGGCGGCGTGGTGGTGCAGGCCGCCTGGCGCGAGGCCCTGCGCCTGAACCTGCATACGCGCCTGGCGCAGCGGGTGCTGGTGCAGCTGGCACATGCGCCGTACCGCGATGAGGCGGGCGTGTATGACGTGGCGCGTGCCGTGCCCTGGGAGATGTGGTTCACGCCGCGCCAGAGCCTGAAGGTGGAAATCACCGCGCAGCACAGCCCCCTCAAGAGCCTGAATTTCGCGGCGTTGAAGGTGAAGGACGCGATCTGCGATCGCTTTCGCGACAAGTCGGGCGTACGCCCCGACGTCGACACGCAGCGCCCGGACGTGCGCGTGTTCGCGCACCTCACGTCCACCCATTGCACGGTGTACATCGACACCTCGGGCGAGCCGCTGTTCAAGCGCGGATGGCGCGAGGACAAGGGCGAGGCGCCGCTGAAGGAAACCCTGGCTGCCGCCATGATCGCCGCCAGCGGGTGGGATGCGAGCGTGCCGCTGTACGACCCCTGCTGCGGCAGCGGCACCATCGCCATCGAGGCGGCGCAGATCGCCTGCGGCTTGGCGCCCGGGCTGATGCGGCGCTTCGGGTTCGAGCGGCTGCTGCCATTCCAGGCGCATGTCTGGTCAGGTCTCAAGCAGGAGGCACAGGCGCAGCGCAAGACCGCGCAGGTGGCGATCCACGGCTCCGACGTCGCCTTCCGGATGGTCGACTTCGCCACCCGCAACGCCGAGCGCGCGGGCGTGGCGGGCGTGGTGCAGTTTCGCGGCGGTGACGCGCTGCAACGCATGCCGCCCACCGAGGCGCCGGGCATCCTGCTGCTGAACCCGCCGTATGGCGAACGCATCGAGACAGCCGGCGTCGCGGGCCGTGGCCGCGGCGGGCGCGAGCGCGCGCAGATGGATGCGGCGGATCCCAGCGGCAAGGATTTCTTCGTGCAACTGGCCACGCACTGGAAGCGGCATTACGCGGGCTGGACCGCCTGGGTGCTCACGCCGGACCTCAAGCTGCCCTCGCACATGCGCCTGAAGGAATCGCGCCGCATGCCGATGTGGAACGGCCCCATCGAGTGCCGCCTGTTCCGATTCGACATGGTCGCGGGCTCGGCGCGCACGCGCGAGGCGGGCGCGGGGCCCACCACTTCGCGGGAGGGTGCATGAGCGCCCTGGTGCTGGACACCAATATCGTGCTGGATGTCTTTGTCTTCGCGGACGAGGCGGCCAGGCCCGTGCTGCCCGCGCTGGCCAAGGGCCAGCTGCAATGGATCGCCACGCCGGCGATGCGCGAGGAACTGGCGCGCGTGCTGGCGTACCCGCAGATCGTGCCGAGGCTGGCTTTCTACGGGCTGGAGGCCGGTGATGTCCTCGCCGCATTCGATCGCCACGCCTTGTGCGTCGAGGCGCCCTCCAAGGCGCCCGTGACCTGCAGCGACCCGGATGATCAAAAATTCATCGACCTGGCCGTCGCCCGACAGGCCGTGCTTCTGAGCAAGGACCGCGCGGTCCTCTCGATGAAAAAACGCCTGGCTGCCTGGTCCGTGCAAACCCGGACGGCCCTCGAACCCTTGTGCCTTGAAACATGACGAACGACAACCCCACTTCCACTGCCGCTGATGACACCCCACTGGGCACCGAGGACTTCGAAGCCCAGGATGCGGTGCTGGACCAGTTGCGCGAGAAGATCGATGACACCCCGGACTGGGAATTCTGCGAAGGCTTCCTCGCCGCCCTCGTGTGCTGCCGCCGCACCATCGAGCCTGAGGAATACTGGCCGGCGCTCCTGGGCGAAGCCTTCCAGCCCATGGCCCACATGGAGTTCGTCCTGCGCTGGCACCGCCGCTGGCGCGAAGTGGCCCGCGGCCTGGACGCCGAGGTGGATACCCTGGAAGATCCGCGCGCCTACCAGCCGGAACTCCTGGACATGCGCGGCGCGGTGCTGGCCCTGCCCGAGGGCGAGCGTGGCGACGCGTCCATCGAGGACCTGCCCTTCTTCGCCGAGACCTGGGCGCATGGTTTCATGCACGCGGTGCAGACCTGGTCCGAAGAGTGGGCGCCTCCGCGTGACCGCGAGGCGGCCGACATGGTGCGCGAGTCACTGGCCGCCATCGAGGCGCTGACCGAACCCGACACTGGCAAGCCGGCGGTGTCCATGTACAGCGAGGATGGCCCGCCCAGCGTGTCCGACCGCCGCATCGACGAATTCGGCAAGGCGGTGTGGAGCGTCTACGACCTGCGCCAGGTCTGGAAAAGCCTGGGCCCCCGCGTGGTGAGCGTGCGCAAGGAGGCCGAGCCGGGACGCAACGACCCGTGTCCTTGCGGGAGCGGGAAGAAGTACAAGAAGTGCTGCGGGGCGTGAGCCCGCGTGGCGGGCGCTTTCAGCGCATGAAAAGTCCGCCGTTGAGATCCAGCGTCGCCCCCACGAAAAAGCCACCCTGATCTGACGCGAGCAGTGCGACGGCCGCGGCGATTTCCGACGCCTCGCCGAAGCGGCCGATCGGGACCAGCTTTTCGATACGGGCGATCTGCTCGTCGGACAGACGTCCCTTGGCGGTGGAAATCGGACCCGGCGAAATGGCATTGACGGTGACGCCGGTGCCGGCAAGCTGCTGCGCGAAGTACTTGGACAGCATTGTCGCGCCGGCCTTCGCTGCGGCGTAATGGGCTGAGGCCACCGTGCCGCCGTTCTGGCCCGCAAGCGAGGTCACGTTGACGATGCGGCCGTATCCGTTGGCCTTCATGTGTTCGGAAAACACCTGGCAACTGAGGAAGACGCTGCGCATGTTGATGGCGACGATGTCATCGAACTCGGCGACGGAGATGTCCTGGACGGGGGTGCGCTTGGCGTAGCCGGCGTTGTTGATCACGATGTCGACACGCCCCCAGGCCGCCACCAGCTGGTCGCGGGCGCGCTCGAAATCTTCCTTGCGGCGCACGTCAAGTGCCAGCGGCATGCATGACCGTGCGCCAGGGTCGAGCGAAGTCGCAACGGCCTGCGCCGCGCCGGCGTCGACGTCGCTCACGCCCACCCGGGCGCCGGCGGCATGGAACAGGCGCGCGATTTCCTCGCCCACCCCCCGCCCGGCGCCGGTCACGAGCACGGACTGGCCGGTGAAATCGAATTGAAGATGGGCCATGGTCTTGTGGAGTGTCAAAGATCGAGCGTCAGGCACGAAGAGCGCGCGCCCGAGCAGCAGGCCATCACGGCCAGGTTCGCGTCCCTCTCCGCGGGGGTCAGGAACTGGTCGCGGTGATCGGGAACGCCGTCCAGGACAGGGACGCGGCAGCTGCCGCACACGCCTTCAAAGCAGGCGAACCCGACGTCGACGCCAGCGCCCAGCAAGGCATCGAGCATGGTTTCGCCCGCCTTGACATCGACCCGCTTGCCGCTGCGATGCAATTGCAGGGTGTAGCCGCCCTCGTTGGCGACCTGCGTGTCGGCGGAGAAGTACTCGTAGTGCAGGCGATCGTTCAGGGACTCGCCCTGCGTGCGGAATGCCTCGAGCATGCCGGCGGGGCCGCAGCAATAGAGGTGGGCCTGCGGCGGCGCCGAATCCACGATTTGCCGCAGGTCTAGCCGTGGCGTTTGAGGTTCGTCGTCGACGGTGAGCACGACCTTGTCATGGCCCGCCAGACGATCCAGGAAGGCCCCTCGGCTGCGGCTGCGGACGGCATAGTGAAGCCGCCAGGGCTGGCCCAGATGCTCCAGCCGGGCGATCATCGAGAGCATCGGCGTGATGCCGATGCCGCCTGCGATCAGGATCGACAGTGGCGCGGCTTCATTCAAGGGAAAGTGGTTCTTCGGTTCGGAAATCTCGATCACCTGCCCGGCACGCCAGTGCTCGTGGACATGGCGTGAACCGCCCCGGCTTGCCGGGTCGAGCTGGATCCCGATCACGTACGCATCGGTGTCGGCCGGATCGTTCAGGAGCGAGTAGCTTCGGACCAGACCGGGTTTCAGGGTGACGTCCACATGGGCGCCAGCGGTGAACGCGGGGAACGAGTCGCCGGCCAGTGGCTCCAGGCGGAAGCTGAGGATTCCCTCGGCTTCCCAGGTGACGTTTCGGATACGTGCTTTCATGCCTGCCTCACACTTTCGCCGTCCAGCGGACGGCCTTTTCTAGTTGCTGCTGATACGCGTCTTCCAGCGACGCCGACGGGTCATGGAGGAACGAGCCAGCGCGTGCGCCCATGAACACCTCCGGATCGTGCACGCCCGGCGGCAGCACGCCCTGGTCGCGCCAGGCGCGCGCCGCCTGCAGCAGGAGCCGCCGTGTGCGGGCGATCATCTGGTCCGTCGGGGCCAGGTTCTCGAAGTCGTGGTCGGTGATCGGTCCCATGCTCTCGGTCACGGCCTGGTCCTGGATCGTGATGTTGCCGATCCCGGTGTACTGCCGGCCGCTGCGTTGGGATTCCCGGTCGATGCCCCAGTCGTTGTGCACGCGGTCGCGGCAGCGCCAGCGGCCGAACCAGTCGCTCGTGTTGGGTTCGTAGACAAATTTTTCGAACAGGGGTTCGCCGTTCTTGCGCGTGGAGATGTAGGCCGGATTGCCTTCGTCCACGCCGCCCGAGATGTCGAAAAGCATGCTGTGCTCGTCGTCCATCGGCACCCAGGCGCGCGCGATCGCTCGGCTGGAGAAGCGGGCGTTGGGCGTCTGCGTCCAGAAGGGGTACATGAAGTGGGCGATGCGCCACGAGGTCTGGCCGTCGTCGTTGGGCCGGTAGCCGCCATACATGGCACCCCACTGCGTGGCGCGCACTTCGTAGTCCGGCGTCCGGTTCGTCACGGTGGGGCGCATCGGATGGTCCTGCGGCAGGTCGTCGGGCGAGAGCATGCCGACATGGAGAAAGCCGACATGCGATGTGTCGATGTCGCCCTCGAGCGCCTGCAGCCAGTTGCATTCGCGCTGGAGGCACCAGATCTCACTGTCGGCGATCAGGTTGGCCTCGATGTTGGGGAGCGGCGGCGGCGAGGCCTGCTCTTTTCCCATGTAGACCCAGATGAGGCCATTGCGCTCGGCCGTCCGGTAGGCCTTGGCGTGCACCTTGTCCTTGAAGTCCAGCCGGGTGGGCACGTTGGGCATGTCCAGGCAGTGGCCGTTCACGTCGAATTTCCAGCCGTGGTAGACGCAGCGGATGCCGCTTTCCTCGTTACGGCCCATGAAGAGCGACGCGCAGCGATGGGGGCAGCGGTGATCCAGGATGCCGACGCGCCCTTGCGAGTCGCGAAAGGCGATCAGCTTTTCGCCCAGGAGCATCAGCCGCACCGGCTCGCTGTCCGTCCTGACTTCCGATGCCAGGGCCGCCGGCATCCAGTGCTGGCGCATGAACTCCCCCATGACCGTTCCGGGGCCAACGCGCGTCAGGTCAAGGCTGTCTGTTTTTTTCATGTGTCTACCGTGTGGGTGGCGACTGGGCCGCCAGGGAAAGGAAGGGCGGTACGCGGGCGGCGCAGCGGGGCCTGCCTCATGGACGGGCCGGCGCTTCGTTCGCCTGCAGGGTGTCCAGCAGCATGCGGGCGCGGTTGACGGCTCCGTCGCTGGCAATCCCTACAAAGCGCAGGTCCGGGTGGTCGTTGATGCGGCGCTGCTGGGCCTCCAGGGCGCGTTCGTCTTCGCAGATGGTCAGGTGGAACTGGTCGAACAGCACGTCCGGCACGCCGGTTTCCCGGGGGGCGTTGGTGCAGATCGTCCAGATGTAATGCGTCGTGGTCTCCGTCTCCGGCGTCACGCCGTGGATGTTGACCAGCACGAAGCCGTTGTCACGGCGTCCCTCGTAGGCGCCGGTCCCGACGTCGCAGGCGCCGGCGTTGACACGCAGCACATTGCCCCCCTGGGGGCGGTACTCGACCTGTTGCCAGCGATCGACGTTGCCCTTGAAGCCCCCGGCCGCGACATAGGTCTTGGGCGGAACCGAGTCGGGCATCTTGCGCAGCAAGGTCACCTTTTCTCCGTCGAAATCGACGGTCACGTCCGCATTGAAGTGGGTCTGCGGGTTGCCGCCGATCGTGTTGGCGTGGATGTACGCCACGTGGGTCAAATCCAGGATGTTGTCGACCAGCAGTTGCCAGTTCGACTTCACATGCATGGTGTAGGGCCGCCAACTCCACGCCGGGTCCCGGTGCTCCGGGTTGCTCATGATGCGCGTGGTGTCCGCCAGGGCCGGGTCCCCCATCCAGATCCAGATGAACTCGTCCCGCTCGCACACGGGGTACGCCTTGATGTGGGCCGCCTGCGGGATGCGCTCCTGCCCCGGGATGCGCACGCAGGCGCCGCTCGCACCGAACTCCAGCCCGTGGTAGGGGCAGCGGATGATCTCTCCGTCCACGTGTCCCTCGCTCAGGGGCATGGCGCGATGGGAGCAGCGGTCCGTGAGGGCGGAGAGCTTCCCTGTTTGCGTGCGAAACAGGACCACCGCCTCGTTGAGGAACCGGCGCGCGAGGCACTTGCCAGGCGGCACGTCCGCCGAAAAGCCCGCCACGTACCACATGTTGCGTACAAACATTCCGTCTCCTAGGTTCCCGATTCAAAAACCGCAAGCCGTTGCGGGCCGCGGATTCGCGTTCGTGTGGGCCGATCTTAGGAGTGGCGAGTCCGTTTCCGGATTCAATGCGTCCGCGAAGAATTCAAGAACCGGAAGTCTCGTGGCGCTGTTATATAGTCGCCCGAGACGCCCCCAAAAGCATGAACCTGTCCACGCGCAAGCCGGCTCCGGCGGGAATGACGACGCCCGCCGACCTGAATCTGCGCCATTTGCGCGGCCTGCTGGCGGTTCACGAGCACGGAAGTATCAGTGCCGCCGCCCAGGCGGTGAACCTCAGCCAGCCAGCCCTCACCCAGGGGCTCCTGAAGATCGAGCGCCAGCTCGGGGAGGTCCTTTTCGAGCGGCGTCCGGCGGGGATGGTCCCCACCAGCGCCGGGCAGGTCGTTCTGGAGCGCACCAAGGGCGCGATGCGGCATCTCACGACCGGATGCCGCCTGGTCGCGGGCGAGGGCTTCGAGCCCGACCGCCGCTTGACCATGACGCAGCTGCGCGCCTTGCTGGGTCTGGTGAAGGCGGGCAGCTTCGCGTCGGCGTCCGAGGACATCGGCCTGTCGCAGGCGGCGATCCATCGCGGCGTGCGCGAGCTGGAGGAGGCGTTCGGACGCAAGCTGGTGGAGCGCCGCGGACGGGGTGTCCACATCAACTTCGCCGGACGGCGCTTCGCGCGCAGTTGCCGGCTGGCGTTCAATGAGCTGCAGGCGGCCTTGTCCGAGCTCGGGCTCGATCCGCACCATCCGATCATCACCATCGGGACGACACCGATGGCGCGTGCCTTCCTTGTCCCCGAGGCCATGGCGCTCATGGTGGCCCAGGGGCACCCCGCGGGCTTTCGGGTCCTGGAGGGCAGCTGGGGCGAGCTCGTCGAGTCCTTGCGCGATGGCCAGATCGACATGATCGTCGGCGAGTTGACGCCGGACGACATCCCTGACCTGAAGATGGAGCCGCTGTACCGGGAGGCCCCGGTCATCGTGGCCGGGCGCCAGCATTCCCTGGTCGGCCGCAAGGCCCCGACCGTCGGAACGCTCGCGTCCTATCCCTGGATCATCGCCCCCGAAACCTCGCCGCTGCGGGCGGAGTGGGAGCGATTGTTCAGTGCGCGAAAGCCGCAGGTACCGGTCGAGTGCGGCTCGATCATGGTCATCGGCCGGTTACTCACCAGCAGCGAGATGCTGACGCTCGCGATGCCCGACCAGGTCGCGCTTCAGATCCGCACGGGCCTGCTCGCGCGCATCGGGGAGCCCCTGGCCGGTAGCGCCCCCACGATCGGCACGACCCTGCGACAGAGCTGGCAGCCCACGCTGGCGCAGCGGCATTTCCTGGACCTGCTGCGTAGCGTGGCGCAGGGCATCGGCGCCGACGCCGACCGCAAGCCGTTCATCGAGCCGCTCTGGGTCTGACGGCGCCATCCCGGTGCCGGCACCGGGCGGCCACCGGACTTCCGGCTTTTGAATAGGACTTTGCCGTTTTGAATTCAAGGGCCGGGCCAATGCGCCTACAGTGGTCCGACCAAAACAAGGGCCGCGTCCTCGGGCGGCCTCCCGGAGACAGCACACCATGCGACCGTTACCCGCCTTCCTGCAGCAGCAGGGGCCCAAGCTCCTGTTCATCGACGGCAAGGAAGTGCCCGCCGCCTCGGGCAAGACCTTCCAGACCGTCAATCCCGCCACGGGGCAGGTGCTCGCGGAGGTTGCACAGGGCGGCCCCGAGGACATCGATCGCGCGGTGCGTGCCGCCCGGCGCGCCCTGGAAGGTCCGTGGCGCAAGTGGCGGCCGCTGGAGCGGCAGCAGGCCATGCTGCGGCTGGCGGAGTTGGTGGAGGCCCATTACGACGAGATCGCGCTCCTCGATACGCTCGATCTCGGGGCGCCGATTTCCAGGACGACGCTGGGGCGCAAGCGCGCCGGCGCGCTGCTTCGCTACTACGGCGGTCTGGCGATCTCCACCCACGGCGACACGATCGACAGCTCCTTCATGCCCGGCGACTCGCTGACCTACACGCTCAAGGAGCCGGTGGGCGTGGTGGGCGCGATCAACCCCTGGAACGGGCCCAGCGGCATGACGATCTGGAAGCTGTGCCCGGTGCTGGCCTCGGGCTGCACGGTGGTGCTCAAGCCCGCCGAGCAGGCGCCCCTGTCGCCGCTGCTTATTGCGCGGTTGTGTGCGGAGGCGGGAATTCCGCCGGGCGTGGTGAACGTCGTCACCGGGCTGGGCGATGCAGGCGCGGCCTTGGCCGAACACCCTGGCGTCGACAAGATCGCCTTCACCGGATCGACCGAGGTGGGGCGCAAGATCGTGCGCGCCTCCGCGGGCAACTTGAAGCGCCTGTCGATGGAGCTGGGTGGCAAGTCGGCCAACATCGTCTTCGCCGACGCCAACCTGGACCTGGCGGCGCCAGGGGCCGCGATGGCCGTGTACATGAACTCCGGCCAGATCTGCAGTGCCGGCACGCGCCTTTTCGTGCAGCGGCCGATCTATGACGAATTCGTCGAGCGCGTCGCGACGTTCGCCAAGAGCCTGCGTGTTGGCGACCCGCAGGATCCTCAGACGCAGATGGGCCCCCTGGTGTCCGCCGAACAGCTCGATCGGGTCTGCGGCTATCTGCAGATCGGCAAGGACCAGGGCGCACGCGCCATGGCCGGCGGCCAGCGGCTCACGGAAGGCGAATTCGCCAAGGGATTCTTCGTGCCGCCCACGCTCTTCGTCGATGTGAAAGACGACATGCGCATCGCGCGTGAGGAAATCTTCGGCCCCGTGATCTCCGTGCTTCCCTTCGACACGGTGGAAGAGGCGATCGCGCGCGGCAACGACAGCGAGTACGGCCTGGGCGGCGGCGTCTGGACGCGGGACCTGGCCAACGCACACCGCGTGTCCAAGGGGCTGCGCACCGGCACCGTCTGGGTCAATTGCTACCAGGTTCTTGACCCGGCGGTTCCCTTCGGGGGTTACAAGATGAGCGGCTTCGGCCGCGAGTCGGGTAACGAGCACATTCAGGAGTACCTCGAGACCAAGGCCGTGATGGTCAATTTCGAGCAGTGACCGGCGCCTGCCGTTTCGTCACGCCAACAGGAGGGTCTCGCGATGAAAGCGTTTCACGTCAACGTCGATGACGCCGTGGTCGAGCGTCTGCGGGGTCGGCTGCGTGAGGCGACGTGGGCATCGCCCCCCCAGGATGACGCCGACTGGCGCTACGGAACCGACGCCCGCTGGTTACGCGGCCTGGTGGATTACTGGGTCAACGGGTACGACTTCAAGGCCGCCCAGGCGGAACTCAATCGCTGGCCGCAGTTCCTGGCCGATGTGGGGGGGCAGGCGGTTCACTTCTACCATGTCAAAGGTTCGGCCAGCCGCCCGAGACCGCTGCTGCTCACGCACGGCTGGCCCGGATCGGTCGTCGAGTTCCAGGGCTGCATCGACCGCCTCGCCTTTCCCGCCCGCCATGGGGGCGACCCCGAGCAGGGCTTTGACCTCGTGATCCCTTCGCTCCCGGGGTACGGGTTTTCCGAGCGCCCCGCCCGGCCCATCGGCCCCCGGGAGGTCGCGCGCCGATGGCGCAGCCTGATGGTCGATGTGCTCGGGTACCGCGAATTCGTGGCCCAGGGAGGTGACTGGGGTGCGGCGGTGACGAGCTGGCTCGGCATCGATCATGCGGACGTCACGCGTGCGATCCATCTGAACATGCTTCCGAGCTGGGTGTTGCCGCCTTCCGGATCACCCGATCCGGCCGAGGCGGACTATCACGCACGGGTTGCGGCGATGCGAGCGTCGGAAATGGGCTACTTCATGGTCCAGAGCACGAAGCCCCAGACCCTCGCGCTGGCACTGACCGACAGCCCGCTCGGGTTTGCCGCGTGGGTGTGCGAGAAGTTTCGAAGCTGGGGGGACACGCGTGGCGACATCGAGAGCCGTTTTTCCCGCGATGTTCTGATCACGAACCTGATGCTGTACCTCGTCACCGATTCGGTGGGTTCCGCCTTGTGGATGTACAGGGGGCGGGCTGAAGAAAGCCCGCCGGGCGCGAGGACACCCCGCGTGGAGATTCCGACCGGCGTGGCCTGTTTCCCGGCCGAGTTCATCCCCTATCCGCCACGGCACGTCGCCGAGCGCGCCTATGCCATTACCCGCTGGACGACCCTGGCGGCGGGCGGGCATTTCGCCGCCCTGGAGGAGCCGCAGGCCTTCAGCGACGAGGTGGCTGGCTTCTTCAATACGCTGGGGTTCTAGTCGTCGCGGTGTCTCGGAGCCGGTCGCTTGCGACGGAGCGCGTGTAGGATGCGCGGCAGCGACGGAAGGACTCCATGGACACGGACAAGACGGCGGGGCAGGGGCGGGACACGGGTCCTGCCGCCGTGATCGCCGGGATCATCGACTACCTGCGGGAGCGGCGGCTCCAGGCCGGTGACCGCCTGCCCTCCGAGCGCGATCTGGCCGAGCGTCTCGGTGTCGGCCGAAACGCCGTCCGGGAGGCGCTGACGACCCTGATCACGCTGCGCATGGTGGAGTCCCGGCCCAACTCGGGCATCTACCTGCGACATGTCGCGCGCGAGAGCAGCTTCGAGGCGATGGTGATGCTGGCCGACATGGGCGCCACGCCGACGCCCACCGAAGTGGCCGAAACCATGGAGGTGCGGGCGCACCTGGAAACCTTGTCTGTGCGCCTGGCGTGCGAGCGTCGCAATGACGCCGACCTGGCCCGGCTTGAGGACATCCTGGACCGCACCGATGCGGCGCTGGCCGCGGACGGCAACATCGCCTCCCTCGATACGGAGTTCCATATCGCGCTGGTGGATGCCACCCACAACTCCGTGCTGGTCCGGGTGCTGAACGCGTTCTACCGGTTCACCGCGCGCCGCCGGGAGGTCCTGTTCGAGGACCGGCTCCAGGCGAAGGCCTCGGCCCGTGAACACCGCAGGCTGGTGGGGCTGATGCGCGAACGCGAGGCTGCGAAGGCCGAAGCCTTGATCCTTCGGCACATGAACCGCGCACGCAATTACTGGACGGAATTGCTGTCCCTCTCGGCTCGGAAGCCGGAGGCTCCGGCCCCGGCCTCCCGAAGCCGTGCCCGCAGCCGCACCTCCAAACGCGCCTGACCCCTGCGCGCTCGCTCACTTGCCGCGTGTGGGAGACGCCCGCTTCGACGCGCGGGGGCGTGATGCCGCCTGGGTGCCGGCGCCAGCCTGTTGCGCGCCCCTGCGTCGCAGCGCCGGGGCGTTGGGTTCCATGCCCAGCGCGGTGCGCTCGCGCCGCAGGAACGCGTCGGTCGCACGCTCGACCTCCGGCAGGTTCGCGTAGACGCGGCGCAGCAGATCGCGGAGCACCTCCACCTCGTCCTCGGACAGGACGGACAGGGCGACCTGCTCGCGCAACGAGGCCAGCCGGATGATGCGGTCATGCAGCGCACGGCCCGCCGGCGTGAAGACGGCGTGCCGCACCCGGCCGTCGCGGACGTCCTCCTCGAAGGCGATCAGCCCGCGCTCGTGCATGAACTTGAAGGTGCGGCTGATCGATCCCTTGTCGGCGTCGAGCAGTTGAACCATGCGCTGCGCGGTGACCCGCCCCTCGAGCGCCATCATGACCATCACCCGCCAGGTCTCGATGCCGACGGCGTACAGGGACAGGTAGGCATTGGAGGCGCCACCCGAGAGGTTGCTCGCGATCAGCGTCAGCAGGCCCGGGACGTACTTGTCCAGGTCGAGGACCGGCCCCTGGCTCGTGCGGCGGACCGAGCTGACGGCCCGGGCCCAGGCCCGTTCAGAGGTGTTTTTTGCCTTGCTGGGGCGAGACGCAGTGGCCATGGACCTTTTCGATCAACGCTGGCAGTCCGGAAGGCTCAGGGCCAGGCCCGCGAGTTCAGCCGTCATACGCAGTTGGCACCCGAGGCGGCTGTTCGCCTGCCGGGGGGCCGCCGTGCAGTCCAGCAGGTCGTCCTCATTCTGGCTCATGGGGGGCAGGCGATCGCGCCAGGCTTCGTCGACGAACACGTGGCAGGTACCGCACATGGCGGCGCCACCGCACTCCCCGATGATGCCGGTGACCTGGGCGTCGACCGCCGCACGCATGACGCTCGAACCCAGCGGCACCTCCAGCGGCACCGAGGTGCCGTCGGGCTGCGTGATGTGGATGGTGGGCACTCCTTGCCTCCTTGCCGCTTCAGGCCGGTGTGAGTTGCAGCGGCAGGGAGCGCATCGCACGCAGCGAGTTGTTCAGGTGGCGCTGGTGGGGCGCGCGCAACTCGATGCGCTTGACCCGCGCGGCGAGGGTGCGCAGGACGATCTCGCCCTCCATGCGCGCGATCACCTGTCCTACGCAGCCGTGGATGCCGGTGCCGAAGACGAGGTGACCCACGGGGTTGCGGTCCACGTCGAAGCGGTTGGGATCCTTCCACTTGCGCGGATCCCGGTTGGCGGCGCCCAGGAGCGTGAGGACTTTCTTGTCGCTCGGGATCGCGACGCCGTCGACTTTCGTGTCCTTCGAGGTCGTGCGAAAGATCGTCTGCACCACGGATTCGTAGCGCAGGCTTTCCTCGAAGGTCTGACGTGCGAGCGCCGGGTTGGCGTGCACCTTCGCGTATTCGGCCGGGTTCCGCGCCAGGGTCAGGAGCATGTTGGCGATGCCGTTGATCGTCGTGTCCACGCCGGCAGACAGGAAGGATCTCACCAGCATCGGGGCCTGTTCGTGCGTGATCTGTCCCGCATCGGCCGCCTGGTAGATCTGGTCGCCCAGTCCGCCGGTGCGCAGTGCGTCACGCTGGCAGTGGTCCATGATCCAGGACGACACGGGCTTGAGCCGCTCCATGGAGCGCGTGAGCAGGTCGTTGCGCGGGCCCAGCGCGTTGAACACCATGTCGCCGTAAAGCAGCAGGTTGTCCCGGCCCTCGGATTCGAGGCCGACCGCATCGGGGAAGACCTTCAGCGGGAAGTGCTCGGCGAGGTCTTTCACGCCGTCGATCGCGCCTTTCTCCAGTACACGGTCCACCATGGCCTCGGCCTCGGCCTCGAAGGCGTCGCGCAGTTCCTTGACGGTGCGGGGCGAGAGGATCCGGGAGATGACGGTGCGCACGACCGTGTGGTCGGGCGGGTCGGCTTCCAGCAGCAGGCTCTTGGGGCGAAACGGGGTCTCGTGCCGGAAGTTGGCCAAGCCGACGCCGGCCGACGAAATGAAGGTCTCCCAGTCACTCAGCACGGCTTGCGCTTCGGCGTGACCCGTCACCGCGTAGACGTCGTATTGCGGGAGGTGGACGACAGTGCCGGCTTCGCGGATCTGTTCGTGCATCGAATAGGGTTCGTCGATGTTCGCGTCGCTGAAGGGATCGACATCGACGCTGGGCGCCTGAGGGGCTGCTACTGCACTCATGGGGTGTCTCCTGGGTAATTGGTGGGGCCACTTTATCCGATGGTGGTTGATTGTTCAACTTGATCGGACTCGCGCTTTCCCTAGCGCGGAACAGGGCAAAAGCGGTTGCCGGCTTCGCCTCCCCTTGTTAGGATTGGTCCTACCAGTTTGGTGCGCCACAGCAAAATCATGCTCTCTCCAGAAGACAACGAAACCATTACCCGCGTCGGGTCCGCCACCCCCATGGGCCAACTCATGCGGCAGTACTGGATCCCTTTCCTGGCCGCCTCCGACGTCAAGAAGGACGGCCAGCCCTATCTGGTGCGGCTCCTGGGAGAAGACCTCGTCGCCTACCGCGACACCGAGGGGCGCGTCGGCCTGGTGGACCAGGCCTGTCCGCACCGCGGGGCGCCCATGCTCTTCGCCCGCAACGAAGGGGGGGGGATCCGCTGCATCTACCACGGCTGGAAGTTCTCGGTGGACGGTCGCTGCCAGGAGATGCCCGCCGAGCCGGCCGGCAGCCCCATGGTCAAGCGGGTCACCCTCAAGGCCTACCCGGTGCGCGAGCGCAACGGCGTCCTTTGGACCTACATGGGCCCGAGCCAGGAGCCGCCGCCGCTGCCCGACGTCGAGTGGAACCTGGTGCCCGAGTCGCATTCCCTGGTGACCTTCCGTGTCCAGGAGTGCAACTGGCTGCAGGCGCTGGAGGGCGAGATCGACTCGGCCCATGCCGCCATCCTGCATGCCCGCAAGGGCACCACGATCGGCGAATGGCGCCAGGGCCAGGACCTGAGCCCGACCTTCGAGGTGCAGCCGCACGCGGCGGGCCTGAGCGTCGCGGCCCGGCGCAAGGATGGCGCCGATCACAACTACATCCGCGTGAACCAGTTCCTGATGCCGTTCTGGACGCTGGTGCCGCCCCAGAAGCAGTACCCCGAGCTGAGCGGCCATGCGTGGGTGCCGATCGACGACCATCACACGCTGGCGATCATGTTCTCGTACACGCCCGACCAGCCTTTCTATGAAAAGTCCCGCAAGCTGTTCAAGGAGGGCTACAAGGGGCGCGAAACCGGTCACCACTCCGACGGGGCCTACGTCACCCGGTCGCTCACGACGCCCTACCGCACCTACTGGAGCCGCTTCAACCGCGCCAACGCCTACGAATACGACTACGACACGGGCATGCCCGGCCTGTGGCTCGAGGACGCCGCGTGCCAGTCCGGCGTGGCCCCCATCTACGACCGCTCCAAGGAGCACCTGGGCACCACCGATGCCGGGATCGCGCGTGTCCGGCGCATGCTCCTGGACAGTCTGCGCAAGCACGCGCAGGGCCAGCCCGCGCCGGCCCTGGACACGCCGGCGTCGTTCATGGTCCGGGCCGTGTCGATCACGATCCCGGCAGGAGGTGACTGGGTCGAACACGGTCGCGAATTCATGAAGGCGGAGCTGGGCAAGGGCTTCGGCTACACGCCGTGACACAGGCCACCCCCGCCGCCCGGACCCACCCCATGCGCCCAACCATCGACACCGACTTCCCTGACCACCAGCCACGCCCCGCGGGTGCGCCGCATCCCCTGGAGGGCCTGCGGGTGGTTGATTTTTCGCACTTCATCGCCGGCCCCTTCGCCACCCTGATCCTGGCGGACATGGGGGCCGAGGTGATCAAGATCGAGGCGCCCGGCCGGGGTGACGACCTGCGCCGGTATCCGCCCCTGCATCCCGAGCTGGACCAGGGGGCCCCCTTCGCCTGGAGCAACCGGAACAAGAAGAGCGTGGCGCTGGATCTGAAGTCGCCGGAGGGTCTCGCGCTGGCGCGTGACCTGATACGCAAGGCCGACGTACTCGTCGAAAACTTCTCCGCCGGGGTGATGCAACGCCTCGGGCTCGATCACGAGAGCTGCCGGGCCCTGAACCCCCGGCTGGTCTATTGCGCCATCGCCGCCTACAGCCGCGAGGGCGCGTTCTCCGACCGGCTCGGGTTCGACCCGATCGCCCAGGCCGAGAGCGGCTTCGTCTCGATGAACGGTTATCCCGACCGGGACGGCGTGCGCGCACTGTCGCCGGTGATGGACATCAGCACCGCGATGATGGTGGGCAATGCGGTGATGGGGGCGCTGCTGGCCCGCGAGCGCACTGGCACCGGCCAGCGGGTCGAGGTCTCGCTGTTCGATACCGCCGTCCTCATGACCGGGTATGCCACGATGCAGACCCTGTTCACCGGACGCGATCCCGAGCGCAATGGCAACACGAGCCCGGACACCTGCCCCTCCGGCGTGTTCCAAGCGAAAGACCGGTCGTTCTACATCAACAGCGGCAACGACAACATCTTCCAGCGGCTGATGACGCGCGTCCTGGACCGCCCCGACGTCGCGGCCGACCCGGCCTACGCGAGCGGGCCCCTGCGATCCCAGAGCCGGGATCGGCTCTTCGCCTTGTTGGCGCAGGCGTTTGCGCAGGAGGACTGGGCGTACTGGCAACCGCGCATGCGCGCCGCCGGCGTGCCCTGCGGCCTCGTGCGCAGCGTGAGCGAGGCGATCCGCTCGCCCGAGGCCCGTGACCATGCGCTGGTGACGCGCATCCCCCACCCGGTGCTCGGATGGATCCCCAATGTGCGGCTGCCGATCCGCTACGGCTCCACACCCCTAGCCGACCCGGTGGCGGCCCCCCGCGTGGGGGAGCACACGACGCAGGTCCTGGCTTCGGTGCTCGGACTGGACCGCAAGGAGTTGGAGCGGCTGGCCGCAGCGGGTGCCTTCGGGGCCGCGCCCGCCGTTCCCCGCCCGGAGACCGCATGAGTGCCAGCGAGGCGGCGCGGACACTGCGCGGACGGGCGGCCATCGTCGGGATCGGCGAGAGCGGCTACTACAAGCACGGACAGTCGCCGCACCCGGAGTTCAAGCTGGCCCTGCAGGCCATCCTGGCTGCCTGCGAGGACGCCGGCATCGACCCGCGAACCATCGATGGCTTCAGCGGGTTCAGCGAGGAGCGCAGCGACTCGGCCCGGCTCGCCGCCGCGCTGGGCATTCGGTCCCTGCGCACCAGCGTCATGCAGTGGGGCGGAGGCGGGGGCGGATGTTGCGCCGCGGTCGCCAACGGCGCGGCCGCCATCGCTGCGGGCCTGGCCGATTGCGTGGTGGCGTTTCGCTCCCTGGCGCAGGGGCAGTACGGCCGCTTCGGGCAGGCGATGACGTCCCCGACGATTTCCGGCGAGCGGGCCTACCTGGTGCCGTATGGCGTGCTCGCGCCGCCGCAACGCTTTGCGATGCGCGTGCGCCGTTTCATGCACGAGCACGGCATGAGGCAGGAGGCGATGCGCGCCATCGCGATGGCGTCCTACCACCATGCCCAGGCCAATCCGCGCGCCTTGATGCGCGGCAAGCCCCTCACGGAATCGGCCTACGACGCCTCGCGCTGGATCGCCGAGCCCTTCCACCTCTATGACTGCTGCATGGAAAACGACGGCGCCAGCGCCGTCATCCTGGTGGCGGCCGATCGTGCGCGCCACCTGCGCCAAAAGCCCGCCTACGTACTGGGCGCAGCGACGGGCGCAGGCCACCGCTTCGCCGCCATCCCCCACAACTCGACGCATTACGCCAGTGCCAACTTCGAGACGCTGGCCCACGACCTCTTCGAGATGGCCCGGCTCACCCCGGCCGACGTGGGCAGCGTCCAGAGCTACGAGAACTTCACGGGCGGGGTCGCGATGGCCCTGGCCGAGCACGGCTTCTTTCCGCCCGCACAGGCCAATGAATTTCTCACGCTGGCCAACCTCACCGCGCCGGGGGGGCGGTTGCCGCTCAATACCAGCGGCGGCAACCTGGCCGAGTGCTATGTGCACGGCTTCGAGCTGATCGTCGAGGCGGTGCGCCAGGTGCGCGGGACCTCCACCAGCCAGGCCCCGCGCCACGACGTCGCCCTGGTGATCGGCGGGCCGATGGTGGCCCCGGCGAGCAATCTGTTGATCGGATCGGGAGACGCGCTGTGACCGCACCGCAGATCAAGGCGGCTACCGCCTACTTGCCGGACGGACTGCCGGCGCCCGTGCCGGAGGCCGACGGCCTCTCGGCACCCTACTGGGAAGGCCTGCGCCAGGAGCGGCTGTTGGTGCAGCGCTGCCCGGCCTGCGGGCAGTGGCAATTCGGCCCGGAGTGGCTGTGCCACCAATGCCACCGTTTCGATCCCGACTGGGTGCAGGTCGCCCCGCAAGGCCTGATCTACAGCTGGGAACGTGTCTGGCACCCGTCGCATCCGGCGCTCAAGACCCACGGACCGTACCTGGCGGTTCTCGTCGAGCTGCCCGATGCGGGGCATGTGCGCATGGTCGGCAACCTGCTGGGCGATCCGCTCCAGGAGGTGACGATCGGCGCCCGCGTGCAGGGGGTCTTCGAGCACCATCCGGCGGCGCAACCGGCGGCGCAACCGGCTTTTTCGCTGCTGCAGTGGAGGCTGGCCTGAGCGCGCAGTCCCCCGAGGCGCCGCCGCTCCCACGCTGACCCCGCGTATTCGTCCACACAACC
>JACCDL010769184.1_pt1 | contig 40710 bp, 29 predicted proteins | sample 7441931 | NCBI WGS metagenome assembly JACCDL01 (sample SAMN15323437, study PRJNA562643) | freshwater metagenome | isolation source: river surface water | place: USA:Blue River Watershed | collected 2017-08-16
GTCAAGAAATTTTGGGTTTGCGTGAGGCATTGTTACATTATGTGAGTTTGATGGAGTTGGAATTGGATTTTGGTGAGGAGGATGTGGAGTTTGCCAACCGAGAGGAACTGCGCGCCTTGGTAATAGATTTATTGAGTAGAACACGGAGGTTGTACGACAGCTTTTATTATGGTAACGCCTTGAAACAAGGGTTTCAATTGGTGTTGGCTGGAAGACCCAATGCCGGGAAAAGTACCTTGTTTAATGCGTTGTTGAATGAGGATAGGGCGATAGTGAGCGACATCGCGGGTACAACGCGGGATAGTATCGAAGACCGCTTACTGGTGGATGGTATCTCGGTTCGTTTGGTGGACACCGCCGGAATACGAGAAGCTACGGATACTATTGAACGGCTGGGTATTGCGCGAACCATGGATCGAGTTAGCAAAAGTGGAGCTACCTTGTATGTGTTTGATGCAAGTACTATTACTCCGGAAGATTGGTTGCGTGATGTTTCTGATTTGCGCAGCAGGACGGATCAGGTGTGGTCGGTAGGGAATAAATTAGACTTGTTGGATACCTCTACAACCGGTCTATGGGAGGATTATGGCTTCAGGAACGATTTGGGCTCAATACATTGGATTTCGGCCGTTGATGGTATCAATACCCAGGAAAAGACGTTATCGTTGATTAAAGAGCTGTTTTTGGCTCGTTTTGGGGAAGTTGGCGATCAGACAACGGTAACAAATTTACGTCATGCCGATGCGTTACATCGTTGTATAGAGGATTTAGAGTTGGTTTTGGGTGGTTTGGATACGGGTTTAAGCGGGGATTTAATGGCGTTTCACATCCGCGGAGCAATCCAGGCATTAGGATCCATTACCGGCATCATCGATGTAGAAGAAATCTTGGGTTCCATCTTCTCCCGTTTCTGTATCGGAAAGTAATGTAGTTGGAGTATTTTTATTTTTACATTATAGCCTTAAGCCGCCACCAGCGCGAAACATAGTTTTACGGTAATACTCCTTTGGGTCATTTTCAAACATGATGGATATCTCCATATTCGTAAAATTGTCCTGATAAGTTTGATAATAGGGTCTAAGGATTATTTTTAATTTAGGCGTTTGTCCATTCGATAAATGAACGACATATTTTTTATATCGGTTTTCACCATTTTCTTCGCCCATGTAAATAAAACTATCGATTTTCCCCGTCCAAGTGTTTTCGATAATACTGTCTTTATTCAGATAACCACCGCATGCGATAGGTCGATTTGGTGAGTTTAAGTTTATTTTTACAGTTTCCTGCCAACGGATTACGTAGGTTGAGTCAGTGCTCCAATTTGTTGTATCAATACTAAAAAGAAAAATTGAGTCTTTTCGTGTGGTATAGAGGCTATATTTTTTGGCATTACAATCCAAATCCATGGTGTCATAAAATTTAATATTTTTTTGGCTCCAACTGAAGTCTAGTTTCCATTCACCTCCTAAATACCAGCCAAATTCTTTATGTGGGCTATTGGGGTTATATGGATCTGCTGGCACTTCGCAACTTTGAAATAATGCAAAAACAAGTATAGGTAATAATTTTAGAAGATAGATTGGAAATGGTACGTTGTGTTTCGCCTTGTTTGTCATTATCTGATTGAATTTTAATATTTTAGCATTCGAATATAGTTATAATGCATTGTTAATTGCCTATTTTCTGGTAATTCAGGTTCAAGTAGATAATAATTGAAGTTTATTGCAAAGGGTGAAGCATTGTTTTACTGGAGTGAAACAATTAAGTTAATCAATTAAAACGTAAATGAAATTGCGTGAGTAATTTCAATAGTATTGGTGCGTATTACGTGGAATTCGAGGGTAAAATTTGTAGTTTTACACCATGAAAAAATCTTTGTTGCTGTTGTGTTTTGTGAGTTTTGCGATTTCGTTGTACTCTCAAACGGTGCGAGAACTGATAGCTAAGGGCAGTGAACAGGTGCAGGCGGAGGATTTTTCAGGAGCTATGGTTTCGTTTACGGAGGCAATTAAATTAGACTCTGCTTACGCACCGGCATACTTTTTTCGGGGAATGATTCACGCAAAACAAAAGAACTATCAAGACGCTTTGGTGGATTATTCCATTGCATTGCTGTTGAATCCCAATTATGATTCGCCCTATTACTACCGTGGTGTTGCTAAGCTTTCGTTGGGGAATGATACCGGTGCTTTGGCCGACTATTCCAAGGCTATCGATCTAAATCCTAAGTTTGAGGAAGCCTTTATTGAACGGGGCAATTTGAAGTACAGAATGGCCGATTATCGCGGTGCAATGCTGGATTATAATCAGGTGATTACCCTAAATCCGCAAAGTGCTGCATCCTATAGTAAACGTGCGTTCGTAAAAATTCAGTTGGAGGATTACAAGGGTGCGATCGCCGATTGTACGAAGGCAGTAAAAATTAATCCAAAAGAAGAAAATGGTTTTTTCTATCGAGCTGCGGCAAAAACGCAATTGCAAGATTATCGAGGTGCCTTACTGGATTATAATAAAGTAATCAATATTAACCCTAAAAATGCGCATGCTTATTTGAGTAGAGGATTGATTAAGCACCTGTTGGATCAAAAAGAGTCGGGCTGTTTGGATTTATCGAAGGCCGGGGAATTGGGTATCGAAAAAGCATATCCGATGATCAAACAGTATTGCAGAAAGTAGTCTATTTATGCGTTGGTCGCTCTTGGCTGACTCGTGTGCATGGAGTTTTTAATCGAGTAATCTCGGGTTGCGAGCCTCTATGTTACCACTTTGGTTGTAACTTTATAGGAAATTGTATAATGAAAGTGGGTTTTATTCAAGTATGAAGTTGTTTATCCAGCATATGGTAAGCTTACGATGCAAGATGTTGGTGAAGTCTGAACTAAATCGATTGCAATTGCGGTATACTTATCTAGAGTTGGGCGAGGTGCACTTGGTAGGTCCAATTTCGGAAAGTAAACGTAAACAACTTGCCGAGCGTTTGCAGGTTTCGGGGTTAGCGTTAATGGACGATAAAAAAGCCATCCTTATTGCAACGATAAAACGCACTATTGTTGAAATGATACATATACAAGACGAACTACCGGATGTTAAGTATTCGGTGTATTTAAGTTCGGTTATTCAAAAGGATTACCATTCACTTTCTGAACTTTTTTCAAGAACAACGGGCATAACCATTGAGCATTTTATTATCTTACACAAGATTGAAAAGGCCAAGGAATTGATTATGTACAATGAGTTGAATTTGACCGAAATCGCTTTCAAACTGCATTATAGTAGCGTTGCCCATTTGTCGCATCAATTCAAGAAAATCACCGGATTAACGCCTACATTTTTTAAAGGGTTGCAACTAAAGCAGCGCACCAATTTGGAGGATATTTAGCGGGAATGATGCAATATTTACTCCGAATTGTGTAACGCTTTTGCGCGGTAGTAAGTGCAACTTTGGTAGGAAGATAATCCTACAAACGATGAAAAAAATTCTGGTTGCTGTTGACTACTCTCCTTCGGCCCAACGGGTGGCAGAACAAGCGCACGTATTGGCCAAATCCATGAATACCGCAATGGTAATTGTGCATGTGTTAAATGATGTAATGTACTATTCCTCTTCTACGTACGATCCAATTATGGGGTTTGGCGGTTTTGTGAACGACGATTTCTTGACGGAAAATTCTAAGCAAAAGGTGGTGGACGAAGCTTACCGGTTTTTAGAAAAAATTAAAATTCATTTAGGGGATTCAACCATTGAAACGGAGGTGCTGCATGGCGAGATATCCGATAGTATATTAAGTGCCTCAAAGAAACGAAATTGTGGATTGGTAGTCATTGGTACCCACAGCAGAAATAAGCTGGAAGCGCTCTTTGTGGGTAGTACCGCCCATCTGATGCTGAAGTATTCGCGAATTCCGGTGGTAGTAGTTCCAATAAAATTTAAGCCGATAAAAGGTAGCGATTTACTGGTGGAAGGATAGTTCGGTTCAATCGAGTTTATGTATCAGAATTTAACCCTATAAATTAAAATATCATGTCTAATCAAAAAAAAGGAAACGCAAAATCCGACAAGAAAGCTGCAGCAAAAACGCCTAAGGAAAAGAAAGAGGCAAAGCGACAGAAGAAAATAGAAAAGAATAACGACAGCAGAATCGTCTAATACTTGCACGTTGATAATCGTAGAAAAACTCGGTATACTTCTCCAGCAGACAGGCCATTTGTTTGAAAGTGAGGGTGTTTTAAATCCTGGAGTGATAAAAGTAAAAGACAAAATACATTTATTCTATAGAGCCGTAACGAAGGATAATTACTCTACCATTGGGTATTGTAGGCTTTCTTCCCCAATGGTAATAGAATACAGAAGTGATAAGCCGGTATTATTCCCCCAAGCGGAATACGAATTTCAGGGATTAGAAGATCCAAGAATCGTTGAAATAGAGAATGTATATTATTTGTCGTATACTGCCTTTAGTGGAGTGAATGCTTTGGGTGCTTTGGCTATTTCTGAGGATTTAATACACTGGAAAAAGTTAGGCATAATTGTTCCGCAAGTTACCTATGAAGAGTTTAAACATTTCGCCGAGTTTGAAGGGAGCATTCATGAGAAGTACGTCCGATTTAACGATTACCAGAAAAGCCATCAAAAACAAGATCAAAAAATTTTCTTATGGGATAAGAATTTGATTTTTTTTCCTCGTAAAATTAACGGCAAATTCTGTTTTTTACATCGAATCAAACCCGATTTACAAATCGTGGTTAATGTGGAGCATTTGGACGATTTAACCATCGATTTTTGGCAAGAATATTTCTTTCATTTTCACGAACATGTGTTATTAGCGCCAAAATTCGACCACGAAGTTAGTTATGTTGGTTGTGGCTGTCCGCCCATTGAAACCCCATGGGGATGGTTGTTGATTTATCATGGCGTACATGATACCATTACCGGCTATGTTTATACCGCGTGCGCTGCTCTCCTGGATTTAACTCAGCCAGAAAAAGAGCTTTCGCGATTGCCTTATCCGCTGTTTATACCCGATAAACCTTGGGAAGTTACCGGAGAGGTAAATAATGTGTGTTTTCCTACGGGTACTGTGGTAGAGGGTGATTCCTTGTATATATACTACGGAGCCGCCGATGAGCGAATTGCAGTGGCCAAAGTGAGTATGTCCGCTGTATTGATCGAATTACTGAGTTATCAAATAAACTATTACAGCCATGAACAACCCCAGAACGGATCTTAATACATCCCTCAACATTGTACTAAGAACTGCAATTACGCATTCTTATCAAATTCAACCCCTATCACAACCCGAGGTTGCAATAGCTACCCCCGAGATATTGTTTGTAACATCCTACCCCCCTCGAGAATGTGGCATTGCTACGTATTCTCAGGATTTAATTTCCGCACTAAATCAACAATTTGAACACTCTTTTACTTGTTCGGTGTGTGCTTTGGAGCAAACGGGTGATAATTATAAGTACGAATCAACGCCTAAATATCGCTTGGATACCTTGAATGTTAAATCCATGATAAATACAGCACAGCAAATTAGCGATGATCCCGATGTGAAATTGGTAATAATTCAGCACGAATTTGGATTTTTTGCTAGCTGTTCGGTGGAGTTTCGCAGTTTTTTAGAGCAGATATCACAGCCGGTAATCGTAGTTTTTCACACCGTGTTACCCCATCCCAACGATGAATTACTGCAAAATGTTCGGGATATGTCGGCATTGAGTTCCTCCGTTGTTGTTATGACTACCAATGCGGCTAAATTATTAACTGACGATTATGGGATAGCGTCTCATAAAATCACAGTAATTGCGCATGGAACGCATTTGGTTGCGCCTATCGACAAAGATAAATTAAAGAAAAATTACGATCTTACATCTCGTAAGGTGTTGTCTACCTTCGGTTTGCTGAGTAGTAGTAAAAATATTGAGACTACCTTGAAGGCCTTGCCTAGGGTTATCGAAAGACATCCCGATGTGTTGTTTTTAGCCATTGGTAAAACACATCCTTCCGTTGTTAAACAAGAAGGCGAACGGTATCGAAATCTGTTGGAAGAACAAGTACACGCCATGGGTTTAATGGAAAATGTTCGGTTTGTAAATGAGTATTTGCCTTTGCCTACATTGTTGGATTATTTGCAGTTATCCGATATTTATTTGTTCACGTCCAAAGACCCCAATCAGGCTGTAAGTGGTACGTTTTCATATGCTGTTAGTTGTGGTTGTCCGGTTATTAGTACGCCTATTCCTCACGCCAAGGAGTTGTTCCGAGACAACAAAGGGTTAATTATCGATTTTGAAAATTCCGATCAACTTGCAGAAGCAATTATTCGATTGTTGGACGATGAACAAAAACGAGTAGAAATGTCGTTACACAGCTTTCATACCATGGCCTCAACGGCATGGCAGAATTCAGCATTGTCGCATGCCGTAGTATTTAAAATGAACGCTTCGGAAGACATCACATTGCATTACAAAATACCGCCTATTAATTTAAAACACATAAAGAAATTAACCACTCATTTTGGAATGATTCAATTTTCCAAAATTGCCAATCCCGACATAGAATCTGGGTTTACCTTGGACGATAATGCCCGTGCATTGATTGCGATCTGTCAGCATTACGCCTTATTCAAAAACCCTACAGATTTAGTGTTGATTAATACGTACATGGAGTTTATACGTTACTGCTTAAAACCCAACGGATTGTTTTATAATTATATCAATAAGAGCAAGCATATTACCGATCAGAATTACGAAGAAAATTTGGAAGATAGCACCGGAAGGGCCATATGGGCATTGGGTTATGTAAGTTCATTAGAAGGTGTACTTCCGTCAAATTTGGTACATGAAGCCAATAATTTACTGCAATACACCAAACCTCATGTTTTAAAGATACACTCAACCCGTGCCATGGCATTTATGATTAAAGGTTGGAGTTATCAGAATCAGCCTGAGGGGAGATTGCTTATTACTTCTTTGGCGAATCGGTTGGTGAACATGTTTTTGCACGAGAAAACGGAAGATTGGCGTTGGTTTGAACATTATTTAACCTATGGCAATAGTTTAATTCCGGAGGCTATGTTATGTGCATATAAAGTTACGGGTCAGTTAGATTACAAAGAAGTGGCGATGGATAGTTTTGATTTTCTACTTTCTAAAATTATTAAGAACGACCGAATACGGGTAATTTCCAACAAGGGTTGGCGATTTAAGAATGAAGTAAATCGGGCGATTGTAGGAGGTGAACAACCCATAGACGTGGCTTATACGGTATTGGCTTTGGAAACGTTTTATTCCGTTTTGAAAAAGGAAGAATACAAGCAAAAAGCCCAGCTAGCCTTTCATTGGTTTTTAGGGGATAATCACTTGCATCAGATTGTGTATAACCCTTGTACCGGCGGTTGCTACGATGGTGTTGAAGAAGAAAATATCAACTTAAATCAAGGGGCAGAATCAACGGTAAGTTATTTGATGGCTCGATTGGCCATTGAGCGAATGTTCTGTAAAGAGTCCTCCTAAATCGGTTTATTTTTTTAACTTCGTTTTTGAATGAGGAAGTTAACAGCGGTTGTATTTGGTTTGTTTGTTGTTTTCGCTGCAAATGATTGCTATGGACTGAACCAGAAATTGACACCGTTGGATAACGGTAGTTCGGCGGCTATAAGCCCCGCGTATGGTAGCTACGTGAGAGGGGACTTGGGAGCTTTTCCTTTGGATGGGCACAGGCAATATACGGATAGCCTACTGCCTACAAGTTTTCGCGTGCGATGGGTGAGTGGTTTGGAACTACCCCAATTGAATTCTGTAAACGATAAAGTAATTCGAAAAACCGGGTTTAGTTTATTGTACAATGAGGTGCACGAACAAGCAAGTTGGGTAGCTTACCAATTAACGCAATCCGAAACGCAAGGCATTATCGAAAGAACGGATAATTTCAGGGAAGATCCGATGGTTAAAACGGGTTCGGCAACGTCGGCCGATTATCAAGGAAGCGGGTACGATCGAGGACATTTAGCTCCGGCCGGCGACATGGGTTGGTCTTCGTTGGCCATGTCGGAATCGTTTTATTACAGCAATATGAGTCCACAAGTTCCTGCTTTTAACCGCGGTATTTGGAAGCGATTGGAAGAGCAGGTTCGTTTTTGGGCCGTGGATAACGATACGGTGTATGTGGTTACGGGTCCAGTATTATCGGGTGATTTACCCAAAATAGGACCCAGTCAAGTTTCGGTTCCTCGGTATTATTACAAAGTTTTATTGGATTATTCGGAGCCCAAAGTGAAGGGGATCGGGTTTGTTATGCCCAATATGGGGTCGAAATTACCCTTGCAGAACTATGCGGTAAGCATTGATAGTGTTGAGCGATTAACCGGGATCAATTTCTTTCCCAAGTTGGTGGATAATCAAGAGGAAATTATCGAGAAAACGGTGTGTTTGAGCTGCTGGAATTGGGGAAGTCTAGGGGGCTCTAGCCAATCATCCGTGTCTGGTTCTGGTAATTCAGCGGTATCTGCACCAAGACATCCTGCAGCATCAGGGGCCGTGCAATGTTCAGGAGTTACCCAATCCGGAGTACGTTGTAAACGAAGGACTACCAGTCTCAGTGGTAGATGCTATCAACATCAATGATAAATTATTTTTTATAAAGTTTATGCATCGCTAGCGTGTGAGGAAGGCTGATGCAGGCCAAGAAAATAAAAAACGGAGCCCATGTGGACAAATTGGGATTTAGATTTTGTACGTAGTTCATGAGGTTGAAATGGGTGGAAGTTGAATCAAGGGACGATTGACGGAATAACCCATAAAACAGCAACAGCAATCCCCAAGCTCCTAGATGAAAGGGCAAGGATTGCACCCATAAACGCTGATGAGAGATTTGTAAATGTTTTTTGATTTTGTACCAACCGTTGATGCTGTGTTGGCCGATGAAATACAGGCCAAACGACCACATCAAAGGCAGCACGGCGGAGGCTGCTAGCCATACGATAGTAATGCTCATTCCCCAGTATCGATTTTTAACGGAATAATAAACCCAAGGGAAAAAGACGAGGGCGATAAAGGGTGAAATGAATTGAAGTTTCGATGGCAAGTCTCCCGAAATTTGGAAGGTGTTCCAATTTGTGCCTGTTATACCGGAAATTATTTCAGCCGATTCTTTCCAGTGCGACAATATTATAAACGATAAAACTGTAGTTCCCCAGCTCAGGGTTTGGGGTTTAGACATTCTCCAAAGTTCTCCATCGGCCTGACCAAAATGCCAAGCAGAATACAACAGAAAAAACATCAAGCATAGGTTCGGAAGCAATAACCAAGTTGCGGTAAACAGTGCGCCAATCAATAAATATTTGACTATAAATCCGGGGGCTGTTTGTTTATTCCATTGTTTGGTTTCCAGTAAATGATCTACGGCACCGTGCGGAATTCCAACAGTTATTAATCCAAGTATCAATGATGAATCGCCGATGATTGTTTGCCAGTACGAATTGCCGAGTAATAGTAAAGTTACCGTGATTAGTAATAGGCCAAGTGGGCGGTACAAGGATTGTACAAAAGAGTGTTGAAAAAGTACGCGCAAAAAGGGTTTGAAGGGTAATTTTCGTAAAATATGTATATCTTGAATTAGCGTAGTTTTTTCGTCCAAGAATTGCATTACTTGTGGAATTTCCACGCGATTAAATAGCTGTTCGAAGATGGGTTTGCCCCAGTGGGGTTGTTGGTCCAGAATTTTAAGTAACAGGCTATCGTAAAACTTAAATCTTGAAGGTGCTGTAGTTGGAAATAGGGGGTGGGATTCAAGGGTAACCGATTCCAACGAGTTTGTTGTTTGCCTTTTTATTGTTTCAGCAATTTTATCGGCGTGCGAGTACATCGATTTAAATGCATAACCGGTGCTGGGCTTGATAAGGTTCGCTCTGCCTCCCAAGTTTATTACGCCCGGCAATGGGTGGGTTTTTAATTGTGCATTACTCATGGGAATACATCCGGTTTCAGTATCTTCTATGGAATAGGCAACATTGAAATTGTGTATGTACTCGGTTAAGTGCAACTCAGCCAAATCTTGTGGGATTACTTCTTTACCAAAACGGGTGATTTCAATCAATGCTTCGTGTTCCGAATACGGAAGCACGTATACAAATTGGGTGAAATTGTCCTGTGGAGTTGTAAAATCCATCATTCGGAAGTCATTGGGTTGGAAGTACAACTCCTTGGTTTTGATTTTCCATCCCACAAAACTTTGCCAAAGGTGAGTTTCGAAGTTTTTAGGTGTATGGAATTGGGGATTTCGTGAATCGAAAATAATATCTGCGGTAAGAATTTGGTAATCGATTTGAATGAAGGGCTTGTCTGCTTGATTAGTTTGGATGGCCTCTACTTTTTTTGCCATTCGTTCCCAACCGAAATCACTGGTCATTTCGTCCAGTTTTTGGTAAAGATCGATGCTACTAATTTGCCAATATTGCAAGGGTAGTAAAGAGCTTTTCGATTGGTTTGCGACCGAAACAGAAGTCCAAGATTTAGAAATGATGGTTTTTAAATCTTTGACTATAGAATCTGTTTCTGAAGCCCAAAAGCAATAGGTTTTATCGTTGTTATTTTTCGCTTCGGGTTCTATGATTAATATGGATTTCCCGAGGAGTAGTTGTTGCTTTTTAAGGGCTAAGAGTGTGAGACTTGCAGACGCACCGAGCCCTACAAAAATGAAATCGTAGTGCCTGGTTGAGGGTATGGATTGGTGGTCTGTGATTAGTATTAAACAACCAAATTGTTGAATATGTTTATTTTATGCTGTTTTTAGTTTTGTTTATTTTGTTTTTTATCGGCCTCAATTTTAGTTATCATTGAATAATGAAATCAATCGCCTTTAAACTGGTTGCTGTTGGAGTAATTTTTTCAGCATCCATCACGAGCATTTTTGCACAAACTACCTTAGATATTAGTATGCCGGATGACAAGAAGTTGTTGGTAAATGGATCGGAGATAAATCCTAAAACCAATTTTGCTAATGTCAAAGCTCTTTTTGGGGAGGTGTCATCGGAGAAAGAGAAAGGGGATGGCAGAGAATATATGTTTGAATCCAGTGGAATAATAGTTTCAACCAATGCCGATGGTAATGTGAGAGGTATAGGAATTAATATTAATTGGGATGGGGATAAAAATTTCCCCAAAACGGCCTTTCCTGGAACGTTAGCTATAGGAGGAACTCCAGTTACGGCGTCGTTGAAATCGGAGGAGTTAGCTAAGTTTAAGGGAGTTGAGTTTGTTTGTCCGTTTCCATTGTTGTGTGCAAGTAAAAATAATAAAGCACCCGTAAAAACGATGATTGGTTTTAGTTCCAAGAACGTACTTACTCAAGTAATCTTTATTATGCAGTAGTGCAGAACTAAAGTTTGCTATCTTACAGAAAATTGATAAATTGCCGGTTATGAATAGAGCCGTTCGTTTATTATTTGCTGCAATTGCCGTGTTTATGGCTAGTTGCGGCGGGGGTGAAAAGACCACCTTCCAAATGAAAGATGTTGAATTTACCTTAGCTGGTCCTTTGTTTGAAGGTGCTAATCCCGTACAGTACACCGTGAATGTTGATCTGAAAGCAATTTTGGGCGACAAATATGCAGAAGGGGTGAAAATTACGGGAGCTACGTTAAAATCTGCCACACTAAAAGCAGGAGATTCTGCAAATTTTGATGGGGTTAGTTCGTTTGTTTTAAGTCTTGCTAGTGATAACAAAGATTTGAATATGAAAGAATTAGCAGTGTTGAATCCGGTAAAAGCGGGTTCTAATTCCGTATCCTTAACTCCTTCTACTGAAGCTACCGCGGGTGAATTTTTTGGAGAAAAGCAGTTTTACATAGTAGTGGATGCTGCTTTGGCAAAAGATATCGATGCCGATATGGTGTTTAAGGGGGATTTTGAGTTTGAATTGACTTACAAATAGCCCTGAATTGTTTAAGAATTCAATAAAAAATATCAAGATATTTATAAAATTCATAGGACTATCAACCGGCTCCAATTCAATGTTGATGTTCTTTGGTAAAAATCAAAAACATTAAATTTTAATTATGAGAAAATACATTTTATCGATGTTGCTAGTGATGATCGCTGGCTTGTTTACTGCGTTCGTTGCCCAAGACGGCGGCGATCGTTTGTTGGGTGTTTGGGAGCCAAGCAATGGCAGAGCCCGTGTAAAGGTTGAAAAAATTGGTGCGAAATATTACGGTAGAATCGTTTGGTTAAAAGAACCCATCGACCCCGTAACCAAACAACCTAAAACCGATAAAAACAATCCGGATCCGAATTTGCAGAATGTTCCTTTGAAAGGATACAGAATGTTGAAAGACTTCGTTTACAAAGGCAATGACGAATGGGCGGATGGTACGATTTACGATCCTTTGAATGGAAGTACATACAGTTCTACTATCAAAATGACGGATGCAAATACGTTGGAGATTCGCGGATATATTGGCGTTTCTGCTTTGGGTAGAACGGATATTTGGAAACGTTTGGTTGTAAAGAAATAACCGATGCAAAAATTATTAAATTCAAAGCGCTGGCAATCGTCGGCGCTGATTTTTATTTGCTCCTTTGGATTGTCAAATTTCGCATATTCTCAGGCTTCCGGCAGTACATCACCATCGGCTCCGGCGGATACCGTGGCACCTGCGGACGATGAGGATTTTAGCATGTACGACAACGTGGGTTTTGCTGCCGAAGGTGCAAAGCGTTTTTGTAGTCCGAAGATTGAAGGATTGAGTCCTGCTAAGTTAATTAGCATCGGTTACGATTATCAATTGGGATACAACATGAAAGCGGATTCTATTCGCAATAAATCAGGGAATAGTTTGGGCTATGATGCTAGCAGATTGCCTGATTCTATGCAGGTATTATCGTCCAATGGAATACGAATAGGTTGCAATATTCCAGTAATTTCAAAGACGAATATTGTATGGCAGTTAGGCGCAAACTATTGGGAGCAGCGCTACCAATTTGAGAATCCAGATCAGTTAAACAATGCGATGATGAAATCATTGAGTGAATATGGGTTGCGTACGATGGGGATTAATACCACGTTGTTTAAACCATTGAACGATACCCGGTTTTTGTTGTTCCAAGGCTCTGCCGATTTGAGTGGTGATTACAAATTTGGTGAGTTTATGCCTTTAAAGTACATGAAATATTCAGCAGCGTTGATTTATGGTAAAAGACCCTCTGAGAAGAAGCAATGGGGAGTTGGTTTGGCTAGAACCTACCGTGTTGGTGAGTTGAATTACATTCCAATATTATTTTACAACTCAACGGATGTGGCTAATAAGTGGGGTACGGAGATATTGTTTCCTGCCAGAGCGCATGTAAGAAGAACTATCAACAGTAGAAACATGTTGTTTGCGGGGTATGAATTGGAAGGTCAGAGCTATCGTTTGTGGAGAAACAACACGGAGGTGGCGGGTTACAACATGCGTAATGACGATTTGGAAATTCGCCGAGGCGAGATTCGTTTGCGTATGGTATACGAATTCTCGTTGAAAGACTTCATTTGGATGAGTGTTCAAGCTGGTTATCGATTGAATTACCGCTACGATGTGGATCGCTTGGAAGATGGTAGTGAAATTTATCGCGCCTTTGGATTGGCAAGCGATGCGCCGTATGTGATGGTGAACAGCTTGACTAACCCACTGTATTTTAATATCAGTTTAAATTTAGTAAGTCCGTAAGATATTCATAGGGTTTTCGATGGTCCGATTGGATGCGTTGATTCCCTCATTGTTATTGCATTAAGTGTTAAAGGCAGGCGGAGACGCCTGCTTTTTTATTTATAGGTTTACTTGATTGAAATAGGGATATTAACTGAGGATTTGGGTGTTTGATGGAATCAAAACCAATTTGGTTGAATTTAGAATTCGTTAAATTCTACCGTTTTTAATTTCTTCTACCACTTGGGGGTCTAATAGCGTTGAAGTATCGCCAATGTGTTCGAATTCCCCTTCAGCAATTTTTCGTAAAATTCGGCGCATGATTTTACCGCTACGGGTTTTGGGTAAACCGCTAACAAATTGAATTTTATCGGGCTTGGCAATCGGGCCTATGATTTTAGATACTGTAGCTAAAATATCTTTTTTGGTTAGGTCTTCGTTTTCGTGGAAGGCGTTAAAAATCACGAAGGCGTAGATTCCCTGCCCTTTGATATCGTGGGGATAGCCAACCACCGCACTTTCTACTACTCCGGCATGCATGTTTATCGCATTTTCCACTTCTGCGGTACCTATTCTGTGTCCAGATACATTGAGTACATCGTCTACTCTGCCCGTGATACGGTACATGCCATTTTCGTCCCGTAAACACCCATCGCCGGTGAAATAGAGGTTGTTGTAGACGGAGAAATAGGTTTGCTGACAGCGTTGGTGATCGCCGTAGGTGGTGCGAATAATGCCGGGCCATGGAAATTTAATGCATAAGTTTCCGGATACGTTATTGCCCTGAATTTCGTTACCGTTTTCATTTACCAATACAGGTTGTATTCCCGGTAGTGGATAGGTGGCGAAGGAAGGTTTTGCAGGCGTTACACCGGCCAAATTGGATATCATAATTCCACCGGTTTCTGTTTGCCACCAGGTGTCAACAATGGGAGCATGAGATTTGCCGATATGTTGGTGGTACCAATTCCAAGCTTCCTCGTTGATGGGCTCTCCAACGGTACCAAGCACCTTAATGGAGGAAAGATCTTTGTTGTTCAGCGGGTCCAAGCCAAAGCCCATAAGACTTCGGATGGCAGTTGGAGCTGTGTACAGGATATCGACCTTGTATTTATCAACGATTTCCCAAAATCTTCCTGCATCGGGCCAGGTAGGAATACCTTCAAACATCAGTGTGGTAGCTCCTGCACTGAGGGGTCCATAAACGATGTATGAATGGCCAGTAATCCAGCCGATATCGGCCGTACAAAAATGGATTTGTCCGGGTTGGTACTGAAATACATTCACAAAGGTGTAATTGGCCCAAACCATGTAGCCTGCGGTGGTATGTACTACTCCTTTGGGCTTGCCTGTGGAGCCGGAAGTATATAAAATAAATAGTTCGTCTTCGGCCTGAGTAGTAACCGCGGGAAACTGGGGATTGCCCTGAAGGGTCACTTTTTCTATTTCCTCGTGCCACCAATGATCTCGGTCTTTGATCATGCTTACAGCCGAATGGGTACGATTGTAAACCAATACTTTTTGAATGCTTGGGCATTGTGGAAGGGCTTCGTCAATTATATCTTTTAGGCCGATGGTTTTATTGCCCCGATAGGCTGCATCGCAAGTAATTACTATAGAGGCTTGAGCATCTTGAATTCTATCGGCAATACTTTGTGCAGAGAATCCGCCAAAAATTACCGAATGAATAGCGCCGATACGGGCACAGGCCAGCACGGCAAAGGCCAACTCGGGAATCATCCCCATATAGATGCAAATACGATCGCCTTTTTTAGCTCCTAAATTGGTGAGTACATGAGACAGTTGGTTTACTTTATCGAGGAGTTGTTGGTAGGTATACGAAACGCTGGGTTCTTCGGGGTTGTTGGATTCCCAGAGAATAGCCACTGAATTGGGTTGTGTTTGAGCATGTCTATCGATACAATTTTCGGTAATGTTCAATTCTGCTCCTTGAAACCACTGGGTTTTCGCCGATTTGAAGTCCCAATCCAACACATTATCCCACGATTTTTTCCAGTGAAAGTGCTGGGCGATATCGGCCCAAAAACCTTCTGGATTCTCTACACTACGAGCATATTGTTCCTGGTATTCTTCCCAGTTTTGAATTTGGTAGGGATACGACTTCATAATAACAAATTTACGAAATTGAGGGTTGGAATCTGCTAGTTGTGTTGTTAAAACGGGGTAGATTGTAATTAAATTGTCATGAACATTGTTTGTATGAACCATAATGGAAATAAGTGACGTTAATTTTGAAACTTAATTGTGAGAAATTTATTAATTATTGGTTGCTTAATGAGTGTTGGGTTGAATTATAACCTTGCCGAAGCATCAGAAATTACCTACAAATTACCAGAGGTAAATGGCGGTTTGGTAACCAGCATCGGCGAAGTTCGATCGACCCGGCTGGATGAAAGGGCTACTTTGGGACAGCAGTTATTACCTTCGGGAAAGCAGGTGTTGCCTTCGCCAGTTACGGCCCGAGTTCAGCCCTATCCAAATGGAATTAGGGTAACGGGTTTAAATCAGACTTGGTTGCGATATGCGCAGTACAATCCAGGTTCGGAGTTATTGGGTGAGAACGTGGCCGAGGGCGTTGATTTGGGTTTACGAAGAACGCGATTTCAGATTTTGGGAAATTTAAGCGAGCGCGTTTTTGTATATTTTCAATTGGGTCAGAACAATTTCAATGCGGCAACCGCAGTGGGTGGCAACCGGAAGCAAGCATTTTTTATTCATGACGCGGTTTCGGAGTACCGATTTACAACGGGAGGAAAAGATGGTTGGGGTTCGAAGATCGCGGGAGAGCATCATATCGGGGGTGGTTTAACCATTATGAACGGATTAAGCAGATTTTCGCAGCCTTCCATTGGTACAATTATGACTTTGGATGTGCCGGTTTTTGCTCAAGCCACGGTGGATCAAACCGATTTGTTTTCTCGAAAGTTGAGTGTGTATTATCGAGGTTCGTTAAATAAACTGGATTATCGATTTGTATTCACGGATCCGTTTCCTATCAATTCAGCGGGAATAAATATTCCGGCGATCAGTAAGAATGCTACATTTTCTCCCTTTGGTCACCGCAAACAATACCAGTCTTTGGTGATGTATCAGTTTTTTGATAAGGAATCGATGCAAACACCTTATATGACGGGTACCTATTTGGGGAAGAAAAAAGTATTTAATGTGTCGGCGGGTGGGATTTTTCAGCGGCGAGCCACCTGGAATTACCAAGATGGTCTTGGTGGAGTTGGTCGAGACACGGTTTTTAATGCCATGCGGTTGTGGTCTGTGGATGCATTTTTGGATATGCCTGTATTTTTTAAGCCATCGGGCAATGAATTATCGGCAGGTGCCAAGCCGGATTGTTTGAGTGCCTATTTGGGGTATTTTAATACCAACTATGGAAAAGATTATTTGCGATTTAACGGTTTGATGAATCCAGCGACTTCGATGGGGATGATTGATGGGAAAAAGGTTGTGGGAGATGCAGGTGGTCAATATGGAAACGCATTGCCGATGTTTGGAACAGGTAGAGTGGTGTATGCGCAATTGGGGTATTTGTTTGGTAGAAAATTGAATGGAAGAGGCAAGAATAAGGGATCGGATGCATTGACAAGCAGTGCGTATCGCGGTTCGGTGGGTTTGGATCAATGGCAGATATTTGGAAGTTTCACGGGTGCGGATTACGATCGATTAAATAAAAAAATAGCTACGTATGTGCTGGGAGTTAATTTGATTCACGGACCCTCGGCAAAGTGGAGTTTGTGCGTGGAGAATAGGCCATCCGTTCAGGTCTTTGGGGACGAATCTCAGCAGTTCTCCAGGAAAAACTCGGTGATTTTGCAATATCAGGTGTTTTTTTCTAATTAAAGGTTGGGTAGTGCCGTTAAGGGAAATAACGGTCGTTGATAAAATTGGGATTTGGTTTTTTTAGAAATGTTAGAGTAAGGAATAATGTTGGTGTTTGGGGATATGATTTTTGATTTAAAGCACTATTGTTGATTGCTGCAATCGATGGTAGTTTGCAAAAACAAAAAGGGTTGACTTCTCGTCAACCCTTTTTGTACTAACCTATATGAACAATTACTTATGAATTTCGTTGTTTGATGGTTGTATGTCAAATCGGGTGCCAAACTTATTTTTGCCTGTATAATTGATGCTTTGCGACCGATGAAACCGCCCAAAATTGAAATTTTACCGACCAACGACGGAAGTGTTACGCTGTATCTGCCATCCTTGGATGAAACCTACCATTCGAGGCATGGCGCGGTTTGTGAATCGATGTACGTGTATTTATTACGGGGAGTGGTGGATTGGTATTTGGGTAAACGAGAAGTTGATGGTTTGGGAATTTCAGGATTGCGAGTATTTGAAATGGGATTTGGAACGGGGTTGAATGCATGGTTATTAAAAGAGTTTGCGGAGAGTATGGGATTGAAGGTGAGATATTTTGGTATAGAGAAATTTCCTTTGAGTGAGGAGTTGAGTGATTCTGTGGATTTTGGATTTGATGATATAGGTAAGTATTGGCGACGAATAAATGGCTCGATACTGGATGGCTTATTTGATGATGGTAAGATGTGCAGGGAACATTGGCAGGGATTATTTGAGCAAGGCTTTATGATTTTGGAAGGAGGTAAAGTCGATTTTGATTTAGGGGAGGAGAATATTTGGAACGGAGTTGTGGGCTATGGCAGTTCTGGATTTTACAAAGTTGAAGGGGATGTATTGAGGGATTTGGAGCAGGTGATGCCAATGGGTATTGATGTAGTTTTTTGGGATGCATTTGCACCGAAAAAGCAGCCAGAATTATGGAGTGTAGATTTATTTGAACGGGTGTTTCAGCGAATGGCTATTGGTGGGGTTTTGGTGACGTACACAGCGAACAGTCAGGTTAGAAGGAATTTGGCTTCAGCCGGATTTAGGGTAGAGCGAGTGGCTGGTCCACCGGGTAAGAGGCATATGTTGAGGGCTTGGAAGTGAGGCGGCCAAGTTAGAAACTTTGGTTTATACTAGCACAAAAGAGTTGATTTGTTTTTTTTGTGGTTTTGTTTAACGAATAATGGATTAAACTGTGAACATTGCGGGGTGCTTGCTTGTTTACTTAAGGAATAAGTATCTTGCAAAAAATCATGGCCAAATCCAATACATACACTTCATTAGAGGAAATCGATAATTATTATCAGGAGCAGCGTGTATTGAGTAATGCGAGGGTGGTTCCAAGCGTAGAGGAACGTATTGCTGCTTTGCAGCGATTGAGGAAGGCGATTGTGGAGAAGGAGCGTGTTTTGATGGATGCGTTGCATACGGATTTGGGTAAGTCTGATTATGAATCGTATTTAACGGAGATCGGGGTTGCGTTGAAGGAGATTGATTTTCATTGCAAGGGGGTAAAGCGTTGGAGTAGGCGTCGCCGGGTAGGAACCCCATGGTTCCTGTTGCCTGCGAAATCACGCCTAGTTGCAGAACCCTATGGTCAGGTTTTGATTATGGCCCCCTGGAACTATCCCTTTCAATTGTTGATTAACCCTTTGGTTGGCGCGATTTCCGCAGGCAACCGGGCCGTGTTACGGCCCTCCCCGGCGGTGCCGCATGTGGCCGCCGTAATTCAGGAAATCATTGAATCGGTATTCCCCTCCACCTGGGTTGCCGTTGTGCAAGGTGATATCGCCGAAAATCAGCATTTACTCAGCAAGCGTTGGGATTATATTTTCTTCACCGGTGGACCGTTTCTCGGTAAAATCGTAGCCGAAGCCGCCGCAAAATACATCACCCCAGTGACCTTAGAATTGGGAGGTAAAAGTCCATGTATTGTTGATCTAGGTTGCGATGTAGCCCAAGCCGCCAAGCGCGTTGTTTGGGGTAAAAGTGTTAATGCAGGACAAACTTGCATCGCCCCGGATTATGTTTGGGTGCATCAACAGATAAAACAAGATTTTTTACTCGCAGTAGAATCGGCCATCGCTGATATGTATGAAGGTGATACCTTAAATAGCAAAGACTACGGCAGAATTGTAAACGAAAAATCCTTTGCGCGTTTAAAATCCTATCTAAACGAAGGAATTACTTGGATTCGCGGCGGAGGGATGGATGAATCGAAGAAATACATGGATATCGCTGTGGTAGAGGTGGCAGATTCCAATCATCCATTACTTAAAGAGGAAATTTTTGGCCCTATATTACCTATCAAAACGTTTTCATCGTTATCGGAAGTAATCGTTGATATCAACGCCGGCGAAAAACCATTGGCTCTTTACTATTTCGGCAAACAATCCCAAGCTTGGGAAGTGATTCGTGCTACCAGTTCGGGTGGGGTATCTGTAAATGATACCATCGTGCATGTAGCCAATCATCATTTGCCCTTTGGCGGTGTAGGGGGTAGTGGATTTGGCGCTTACCGTGGAAAACATACCTTTGAGGTGTTTAGTCATTTTAAAGGGGTGATGTTGTCCCCCACTTGGTTTGATCTTCCGTTAAAATATCCGCCCTACGGCAGCCTGAAATTTTTGAAAAAGTTTTTGGGCTAATGCTTCCCTGCCTTGTTGGCTGCTAATTTTTGCGCTGAAAGGGTTTGATTTTGCCTAGCGCGTAGCGTTTTCGTTATCGTGCATAGCCTCTTCGTTATGTAAAAGTTAATTTAACTTAAATAATCGTTAACATTAGGTTAACGCTGTGGTGTCAATTTTGCACCATGAAATTGTCTCGATTAATTTCCTTGTTCGCAATAACGCTTGTTGTAAAGGTTTCCAATTCCTTATCGGCTCAATCGGTGATTGTCGGTAAAGTATTAAACGAATCCGGAAAAGGAATTTTGGATGCTAAAGTGTTTGTATTTGGCGAAGGTGAGGAAGGCGTGAGCACGGATTTAGAAGGAAACTATCGTTTTGTGGTTAAGCCCGGTTCAAAAAAGGTATTTGCAGAGGCAACCGGCTATGTAGTGAAAGAAGATACGGTGTATGTTAAAAATGATGGTACCGCATATTTGAATTTTTCTTTAGTGAAAATCGAGCGGATGGACGATATCGAAATCAAAGTGAAACGCAAACCCAAGGGTAATACCGCCGAAGGAGCTATTCAAACCAAGATGTTATCGGTTCAAATGGTGGAAGCAATCTCTGCCGAAGATATGGGCAAAACCAATATTAGAACCACCTCAGACGCGTTGAAGCGTATTCCGGGTGCAACCATCTCCGAAGGGAAATTTGCTAATGTGCGTGGTATGTTTGATCGTTATAATGCGGGTTACTTAAACGGAGCCCCTCTGCCAAGTACAGAAAGTGATCGTAAAGCGTTTTCGTTTGATGTGATTCCTGCAGGCTTGTTGGACGGAATTACGGTAATTAAAAGTGCAACCCCAGATTTAGTGGGCGACTTCGGTGGTGGGGTGATTAAAATCAATACAAAAAGTATCCCGGAGAAACTTACTCAAAGTATTTCCTTCGGTATGCAATACAATAGCATTACCACAGGTCAATCGGTAAGAACGTTTGATATGGAAACTTCTAACTATTTTGGTATTTTAACCAAGCAGCAACAGATTCCAACCTTAGACGCTGCATTCAATGTGGATGTTGTAAAGCCAGAACTGAATGTTTCAGAAACACGCAAGTTCGATAACAATTGGAATATCGCAGATTATCAAGCTCCTGTTTCGCCTCGTTTTACCTATACTTTAGGTAAGCCATTCAAAATAAAAAAGATGGATGCCGGTGTGATGGTGAGTTATAATTATGCAATGACCCAACGCTTCACGAAGGGCTTGGTACAGAATATGGATTACGGCGATAACCGTTTGGTGAAGAAGTTTGATGACAGCAGCTTGTCTACCAACGTGCAAAATGGTGGTATTGCCAATTTCTCATTGAAGATCAATAAGAGAAATAGAATCGATATTAAAAATCTATTTAGTTTAACGTACGATGCTGCATCAACCGTTCGATATGGTTTGGCCGATGCCGAAAACCAAAACTACGGTGAGGGCTATAGCAATATGGTGAATCTTAACCGCTTGATTAGTACCCAAGCGAATGGTACCCATGCTATCGGAAAAACAGGAAACTTACAGTGGTTGGTGAATTATGGTGCTACTAAGCGTCAAATTCCTGATTTCCGAATCGCTCAATACTCCCTTCCTGAAAATGATTCAACCCAACGAAATTTGGTGTATAACCAGTTTTTTTATGCGGGTTCGGGTAGATTTTTTTCAACCATGTTTGAGAATACAGTGTCGGCCAGCGTGGATTACAGCAGTTCGTTTAAATCGGGCAAATGGGATCATATTTTCAAAACGGGTTTCTTTATTCAAGATAGAACCCGTGACTTCGATAGCAGACAATTTGCCTACGGACCCTTGGCATTCACTAATCCTAAATTTTCGCAAAATATGCCTGGAACCGATTTGGGGTTAGATAATATCAAAGAAAATGGAACATTTTTGATTGATAAAACAAGAAACGACAAAGACGATTACACGGCGTTCAGTAAAAACCAGGCAGTTTATGCCATGTTGGAGTCGCACTTTCCCATGTTTAAGGCTGGAAATAAAGTATATGATTTAAAGTTGATTTACGGAGCCAGGGTTGAGAATTTTAAGCAGCAATTAGAAAATAGATATTTAACGCAGTTGGGTAAAAAAATGGCAGATCCAGCGGCTAAGATGGATGTATTACCTTCATTAAATATTGTTATGCCATTAACTACAAAAACCAATTTAAGGGCTGCTTATTATTCTACGGTGAACAGACCGGAATTGCGTGAATTAGCACCGTTCTCTTTCTATAATTTTAATATTAACTCGGAAGTTCTTGGATTTACCCAATTAGAACGAGCATTTTTGAATAATTTCGATGTTCGTTGGGAATGGTTTGCCAATAAACAAGATATGGTATCCATTGGTGGATTCTACAAGAAAATCACCAATCCTATTGAGTTCCGTTTAGAAACTTCTCAGCCCTTGATTCGTACGTTCACTTACCAAAACGAAGAAGTTGCAATCAATTACGGAGTTGAATTGGAGTTACGTAAAAATTTGGGTTCATTGATAAAAGTACTAGGTTGGAGCTGGCTGAAGAATATCACGTTGTATAGTAATGCTGCTTTGATTCGCAGTGAAGTGGAGTTTGGCGATGGTTATACCCGTCCCTTACAGGGTCAAAGCCCATACGTAGTAAATGCAAGCATATTCTATCAAACCGATAATGGCTGGCAGTTCAATGCTAGTTTTAATAAAATCGGTCCACGTATTGCCTACATTGGTGTGCCGTTAAGTGTTCAACCTTTTGGTGCCGACATTTTTGAATTTGGCAGAAGTGTATTGGATTTACAAGTAGCAAAATCGGTAGGGAAGAACGGATTAATTAAGGTGATGATGGGCGATTTATTAGCACAAGATGCGGTATTCTACCAAGACTTAGACTACAATCCTGAGACTCCATTAAAACGCGGTAATGGCAAGTACGACAGAAAGGCATACGACGAAACTACAAAAACAGGGGATAATACGCTGTTTAGTTACACATACGGTAGAACCATTACCGTTTCTTATATAGTGAACTTTTAGGTAATACCAAAGGTTATAGGTTGTGAAAACCGCTGCTGAGAAGTGGCGGTTTTTTCTTTGTTAAGAAATCGTTGCTTTTAGTTGGGAAAAAGTAATTATTGGTTAACACATCGGTAAGGTTGTGGTTATCGCACCAAGGCAATTTTGTATCAAATAAATTTATGAAAAAATTGTTACTTACCGTGTCTTTGTTAGGTGCTTTGAGCGCCCAGGCACAGTTTATCGAAAAAGTAGATTTTGTAGGTGCATTATCTGCTGATGCTTCTCAAGATTGGACCAAAGGTTGGGCGGAGTGGAATCCAAAGGCAAAGACCTATGCTGATGCAACGGATTTAACTACTTTAAACGATGCCAGTGGTAAAAAAGAAATTACAACAACTCTTACTTTGGACGCATCGAAAGTATATTCTTTAACTTCTGTTGTTGTAGTTAAAGCGGGTGGTAAGTTAATTATTCCTGCCGGTACATTGATTCGTGCTAAGGCAGATTTGAATGCTACTCCAAAATTGTACTCTACCATCGTTGTAGAAAGAGGTGGGATGATAGAAGTAAATGGTACTTCTTCAAATCCTGTAGTGATTACTTCTGCTAATGCGGTAGGTTCTCGTGAGCGCGGTGATTGGGGTGGTATTGTAATTTGCGGTAAAGCAATCAACAACCAAGGAACAGATGTTCAAGTAGAAGGATTTAATAACATTTCTTTTGATGCAACCTTAGCGAAATTTGGTGGTACTGAAGATAACGACAATAGCGGTGTTGTTAAGTATTTACGAATGGAATTTGGTGGTTTGGCTTTTGAACCTAACAAAGAAATCAATGGTTTAACCATGGGTTCTGTGGGTGTTAACACAACCATCGAAGGTGTACAGGTTTCTTATGGAAACGATGATGCATTTGAGTGGTTTGGCGGTACAGTGAATTGTAAGAAATTAATTGCTTATAAAGGCACCGACGACGATTTTGATACGGATTTTGGTTACAGAGGTGCGGTACAATTTGGTATTGCTGCTCGTGATACAAACTATTTCGACCTAAGTTGGAACGCTCCTTCTGGTTCTTCAACTTCTGAGACATTTGAAAGTGACAATGATGCCGGTGGATCTGGCAAGACTCCCTACACTGCTGCGGTATTTAGCAACATCACTTGCGTGGGTCCAATTCCTGTGGGAAGTTCTTATTCTGCTATGAGTTCCACAGTTAAAGGTGCTTTCCGTAGAGGTGCACGTATCCGCAGAAACTCTCGTCTAAGCATTATCAACTCTGTTTTCATGGGTTATAGAAACTTCATCATGTTTGATGGTGATAGCGTATTGGTTGCTGCTGGTGTTAAGCCTTCAGGTTCTATCAGCGATGTAAGTAACTTAATTCGTAATAACTACATTGCCAATACCGCTGCTGCGGCAACTGCGGGTGCAACTAACTCAGGATTAGCCGAAGTAGATTCTAAAAATACCCCTGCTGGTTTGGATGCATGGTTGCGTGATTCAAAAAACGCGAATAAAATCGATGCAGCTGCCTTTACTGCCGGTTCTATCTTGGTAGATCCTCAAAATGCTACTACTCCTGATTTTAGACCAGTTTCAACCTCAGGAATTGTTGGAATGGCTGATTATACTGCTACTTTGCTAACCAAGTTTGGCGTATTCGATAACGTAGCTGCTGTTGGAGCGGTAAAAGTAACCAATGCTTACCCAGTGCCAGCTACCAGCGAAGTAAACGTTGAAGTATATGCATTGAACAGCATGGATGTTAAAGTAAATATCTTGAATATCTCTGGTTCTACAGTAAAATCAGTGGGAACTCAGTCCTTGACTGAAGGCGGTAACATGGTCTCTGTTTCTGTAAGTGACTTAGTAAATGGTGTTTACTTCTTGCAAGTTGCAGGAATACAGGGTACTGCTACTTACCGTTTCGTTGTAACTAAATAGTTAATTTCTTCATATAGTTTAAAGAAAAAGCCCCGGCAACGGGGCTTTTCTTTTGTATAATATTGTGAATTATTCCAGTAGTTTTTTAAGGCAGTTTTACCCATTTTAAAGGAACATAATTGCCGATTTTTATTATATAATTACCCGGTTTTAGCGTTTCTGTATTTAGGCATGCAAGGTTGTTATTGGGAATTACCGTCGGATAATGTAACATTAATTTTCCTTGGATGTCGAAAATCAGAATTTCAATAGTTTCTGGAATGGTAAAATCAGGAAAGCGGACAATTAACTCACTATTCACGGATGGATTTGGGTAAATATTGGGTATCGATGAGATTTTATCCTCTACGTTTGCAAATTTGAATTGCGATAAGGCAGAAGTACTTCGATCGTAAATGTAGGGTTTAATTCCAAAACTAACGTGGTTTCCCCAGGCAGACGTGTAGGATTCTTGCCAATTCTTAAATGTAAAACCATAGTCGTTGGTCAACGTGCCGTCAAAGAATGGGTCTGTTTTCATATCGGCCTGAATTAACTGATTTATATAATCTAATTCGGCGTATAAACTATCTCTATGCCATGCATCTTGAAGCAAATTTTTGATGTAAAACTCATAATCTCTTCGATACTGAGTATGGGAGAGGATATTTTTTGTGAGGGGTGCTGCTGACGATGAACTTCCCCAATTGTAAATATCACGTTTATTGATATCGTTAAATCCCCACTGTACCCCGAAAGTGTTGTCCATGTCGTAGGGCAAATACATGAATTTCCCGGTGCTTGGATTGTTGTATAAATAATAGTTGTTTTTATTGGCGTAGTAGTTGTCCCAATGGCCGTTTAGTACTTCCATTGCTAGGGTTCGCAGGTACATTTGTACGTCGAAAATCCTTTCTAATCGAGCAGGGAAAGAATCCTTAGGTGAATTGTTTATTACATTGATAAGATTGACCAAATCGGAATAATCATCCTTCGATTCGTTTGTTTTTAACTCGTAGGCCCGTTCATTTAATATTGGGTTGTTGATGATTTCTTTATACTTGTTTTGATCAAAACCAAGCCAAGCCAGATCTGCAGGCCAGGTGCATTTATACAGATTACCTTTATCGTTATTGAACCTACCTAACAAAAAAGTTTTGTCAATAAACTCGGAATTTGCGCGAATACCAAAATATTGATTGTTTATGAAGAACTTAACAAAATTAACCCGGAGGCATGGGACTTCCGCTTGATTCATTGCAAAGGCCGAAAGGTACTCTCTGGACATGCTGGGGTCGTTATGATTTCCATGGATATTGAGATTCTTTAATCCTTGGAATGTTTGTTTTTCGAAGGCGTTGATATCTATTCGGAAGCTTTTACGATTGGCGCTACGGGAGGTGTTCCCTTTAATTCTAATTCCTACATTGTAAATAGTATCTTTTTCATCGTAAATAAAGGTTGCGCGGTATTTGTAGTTCGACCAAATATTCTCACTGCTTACCATGTGATTAAATGAATCTTGGGGGATTAAAATTCGTATGGTATGTAATTTCCGATCGAATACGGTTCCTGGATTGGGATATACCGCATTTTGGGCAGTAGCAGAAGAAAAGTTCAAAAAAAAGGCAGCTACTGCTGCCTTTGAATAGATTAAATATTTGCTGTTCATTGTTGAGGACAATTTAGCTTAAGCCAATAATGGTATCGCCTTGGATATCCATTCCCATAGCCGCAGGTTCTTTGGGTAAACCGGGCATACGCATAATTTCACCGGCAACGGCAACCACAAATCCTGCTCCAGCATTGGGAATTAATTGTCTAATAGTAATGGTATGACCCGAAGCACTGCCCATTTTCTTCGCATCATCTGTAAACGAGAATTGGGTTTTTGCTATACAAACCGGCCATGAACCTGCGCCTAATTTTTCAATGGCTTTTAGATCTTTTTTAGCTTGATCGTTTAAAATAACTCCGGAACCTCCGTAAACGTTTACCACGATTTTATTTAACTTTTCTGGAATACTGTCTTCCAAATCGTAGGTGTGCTGTATGGGTTTAGATGGGTATTTCTCTATAACTTCTGCCACTTTCCGTGCTAAATCGGCTGCCCCTTCTCCGCCTTTTGCAAATCCTTGGTTTTCCGCATAATGTGCACCGCGTGCCTCGCACCACGTCTTGATCATGCCCAATTCTTCTTCGGTATCAAAATGAAAACGGTTTAACCCAACCACCACGGTTTGACCAAATTGCTGCAGATTTTTCAAGTGTCTGTCCAAGTTTTCCAAACCTTTTTCTAAGGCTTCCTTGTTGGGGAGTTTGATTTCTTTTTCGGGGCATCCACCATGGAGCTTTAAACTCTGTGTAGTGGTAACCAGTACGGTTGCACTTGGGGTGATACCCGCGGCTCGGCATTTGATATTTAAGAATTTCTCTGCACCCAAATCCGAACCAAATCCAGCTTCAGTGATGGCATATTCCGAATGCTGCATTGCCGCCCATGTGGCCATGATACTGTTGCAACCGTGTGCGATATTGGCAAAGGGTCCTCCATGAACAAATGCACCCCCACCTTCCAAGGTTTGCACCAAGTTTGGTTTTATTGCATCCTTCAGCAAGATTAAAATTGCACCGGTAGCACCTAGATCTTTCATCGTAAACGGCGTTCCCTCATAGGTGTAGCCCAATAAAATATTGTCGATTCGCTTACGTAAATCTTCCAACGATGTTGACAAACACAAAATCGCCATAATCTCGGAAGCCGGTGTAATATCAAAGCCTGTTTCGCCTGGGATTCCGTTTGCACTACCACCCAAACCGGTGTTTAACATCCGCAACGAACGATCGTTTACATCCAATACTCTGCGCCATAAGATTTTCTTGAGGGCAGCAGGGGTGCCTTGATTGTTATAGTTGTAATTATCAACCAATGCCGCAATGGTATTGTTGGCAGAAGTTATCGCATGAAAATCACCCGTAAAGTGCAAGTTGATATCTTCCATTGGAAGTACTTGCGAATAACCACCACCGGCAGCCCCGCCTTTCATGCCAAAGCATGGTCCTAAACTGGGTTCACGCAATGCCACCACTGCCTTTTTTCCGATATGGTTTAGACCTTGAGAAAGTGCAACCGAAGTAGTGGTTTTGCCGCTACCGCTTTTGTTTGGAGTAGTTGCTGTAACCAAAATGAGTTTACACTGGTTGATTTTTGCAGGGTCCGGGGTATAACTTACTTTGGCTTTGTATTTTCCGTATTGCTCAATCTGATCGTCTGAGATGTTAAGCATGGAGGCAATTTCTTCGATGCGCTGTAGTTTGGCACCTTGGGCAATTTCGATGTCGGTTAGCATAGCAATTTTAGATGATGGCGGTAAATATACTAAGAATTAGGTTCTTTTAGGATGAATTAAAAACGAAATCCAACGCTGCCTAAGGTCTCAACGGTGGCAGTGGCCTCTTGGTGCTGTTGCAAAAATTCTGCGTTGGTAGCGGCTCCTGCGAGAATAATCATTCCTGCTGTGATGGGCTGTCCGTATTGGGTGCCTAATCGTGTGGCAGCCGCTAAACTTCGCCATGGATTATTCATGATATCGTTGGAATTGCCCGATGCAACCAATTCCTGATTGATGCTTAAACGCATGGGCAAATTATTTAAACTTTCGGGTACGGGTTGCCAGGGGCCAAGCACAAATCCGGTAGAGGAGCAGTTGTCGGCAATTACATCGGCCAATGAAAATTTAAAATTCTCGTATCGGGAGTCAATCACCTCGATGGCAGTACACACGGCATCTACGTAGTTTATTACTTCATGCTCATTCAATTCTCCAGGGATGTCTTTGGAAATTCGAAAACAAATTTCAGGTTCCACGCGGGGATGGATGTATGAACTTCTTTGCGCTTTACCGGCGTTTTCGATGAGCATGGCATCGGTTAATCGACCCCAAATCAAATCGTTCACACCCATTTGTTGCATTTTTGCCTCGGAGGTGAAACCCATTTTTAGTCCGATGAGTTTTTCTCCTTCGTTGTATCGATGTTGCAATAACAATTCTTGCACTTCGTAGGCTTGATCGATGGTCAATTCCTGCTGTGTGGAAATTTGTGCAATGGGTTTTTGGGTTCTTGCGGCTTGGTGCAGATGAGAAGCTATTTCTTCTAAACGATAAACGGATGCGCTCATGGTGCAAAGATATCGAATCGACTGTTGTAATTTTGAGCCATGCAAATGGATGCTACGATTACGCAGGAAGATTTACAGCAATCGGCCAATCAGCTTATTGTTGCTATGGAAACGGGTGTGCCGTGTTCTCCCATAAGAAACATAATCGGCGATTCTGACATAGCGGCGGCTTATGCCGTTCAAGGCTTGGTACATGCGCATCGAATTGCCAAAGGGGAGAAAGTGGTTGGTGCAAAAATAGGGTTGACCTCGTTAGCCGTGCAACAACAGTTGGGAGTGAATCAACCCGATTTTGGGTATTTGTTTGCCAGTACGGAAGTTGAAAACGGAGGAAGTTTGTCCGTTCGAGAGGTAATGCAACCTAAAGCCGAAGCGGAAATTGCCTTTAAATTGAAAGCTGATATAGTAGGTGAAATTACGGAGGAAACGGTTGCTGCGGCAGTTGATTTCGCCGTTGGCGCCATTGAAATTGTGGGTAGCAGGGTGTTAAATTGGGATATCCGTATTACCGATACGGTAGCCGATAATGCCAGTGCATCCCATTTTGTACTGGGTGCGGTCACGAAAAAAATAGATGCGGTGGATTTAGCTTCGGTTACCATGAAGTTGTACAAAAATGGAGTGGAAGTTTCCGCTGGAGTGGGTGCTGCTTGTTTGGGATCGCCTCTGAAAGCCTTAGTTTGGTTGGCAAAGACATATAATGAATTAGGCACGCCTCTAAAGGCGGGAGATTGGGTGTTGTCCGGTGCATTAGGGCCTATGGTTACAGGGGAATCGGGAGATCAGTTTGTAGCGGAAATTTCGGATTTTGGAACGGTGGAATTTAGTTTTGTTGATTAACAGTATTGAAAGCGGAATACGCGTAGGTAATCAGAGAAAATGAAAAAAATTAAAGCAGCCATCATCGGTTCGGGGAATATTGGCACCGATTTGATGATAAAAATTATGAGAACTTCCCAAAATTTGGAAATGGGAGTTTTTGTTGGGATAGATCCACAGAGCGATGGCCTTGCCCGTGCTGAACGTATGGGAGTGGCGATCACTGCCGAAGGGATTGACGGATTAATTGCGCATCCTTTATGGGATGAAATCGGGGTGGTGTTTGATGCAACATCGGCCAAAGCCCATATTGCTAATTATAAAAAAATATCGGCCTTCCCCAATAAGCGAGTTATTGATTTAACCCCGGCGGCGATTGGTCCATTTTTGGTACCTCCGGTGAATTTTCGTGCCTTAAAAGATGTTCCCAATGTGAATATGGTAACTTGTGGAGGCCAAGCAACGATACCCATGGTTGCTGCGGTGAATCGGGTGGCTAAAGTTCATTATGGTGAAATTGTGGCAAGTATTGCCAGCAAAAGTGCTGGTCCAGGAACCCGTGCGAACATCGATGAGTTTACGGAAACTACTGCCTTGGCTATCGAAAAAGTAGGGGGTGCTACCAAAGGGAAAGCCATCATTATTTTAAATCCTGCGGAGCCACCCTTGGTGATGCGTGATACGGTTTTTACGTTGAGTGATTTTGCCGATAAGGAGAAAATCAAGGAAAGCATAGATTTAATGGTAGCCGAAGTACAGAAATATGTACCCGGTTATCGTTTGCATCAAGAAGTACAATTTGATGAGATATCCCAAGATAATCCAGTGTTTATTGAAGGACTCGGCCCAGTTTATGGATTGAAAACCACGGTGTTTTTACAAGTAAAAGGAGCCGCACATTATTTACCCGAGTATGCGGGCAATTTGGATATTATGACGAGTGCCGCATTGGCTACTGCAGAAAGATTAATAGCAAATCAATCTTAAAAAAAATGAGTAACAATAATTGGTTGAAATGGATTGGGGCTTTGGCGGTACTGTCGGCCTTGTTTTACGCGGTATACAAGTTGTTTCAATTTACTAAAAATAAACATAATTAATGGCTGGGCGCGTTTATATTCAAGATGTTACGTTGCGTGATGGTATGCATGCTATAAAACATCAATACCCCAAGGATCAATTAAGAGCGTTGGCTATTGCGTTGGATAAAGCCGGGGTGGATGCCATCGAAATTGCCCATGGGGATGGTTTAGCAGGGGCCAGTTTTAATTATGGTTTTGGTGCACATACGGATTGGGATTGGCTGGAAGGCATTGCCGAGGAACTGACGCATGCGCGTTTGACCACCTTGTTGTTGCCCGGGATTGGGACCATCCATGATTTGAAAAGGGCTAGGGATTTAGGCGTAAGCAGTGTGCGAATTGCTACCCATTGTACAGAAGCAGATATATCGGCGCAGCACATTCATGCCGCCAAGGAATTAGGAATGGATGTGGGTGGGTTTTTGATGATGGCCCATATGAATACACCCCAAAAGTTAGCCGAGCAAGCGAAATTGATGGAGAGTTATGGTGCTGATTGTGTGTATGTTACCGATAGTGCGGGCGCTTTATTGCCCAACGATGTGAAGGAACGCATGCTAGCTTTCCGCGAAGTACTAAAACCAGAAACAGAGATTGGGATTCACTGCCATCATAACTTGAGTTTGGGTGTTGCAAATACCTTAGTAGCCATGGAATTTGGAGCCATTCGCTTGGATGCTTCTTTGGCGGGAATGGGCGCTGGTGCCGGGAATGCACCCTTAGAAGTGTTGATAGCAACGTTAAATAGAATGGGCGTTGAGCACGGTTGCGATTTGTATCAACTCATGGATTTGGCCGATGATGTAATACGGCCAATGCAGGCGCGACCCGTTCGCGTAGACCGTGAAACCTTAAGCTTAGGCTATGCCGGAGTTTATTCAAGCTTTCTATTGCATGCCGAAAGAGCTTCCGAGAAATACGGAATTGATACCCGTACCATTTTGGAAGAATTAGGTAGAAGGAAAATGGTTGGTGGACAGGAAGATATGATTGTGGATGTGGCCTTGGATTTATTGAATAGAAAGTAATCGTTTTTGGTTGTTTGATGGTCGATTTAGATTATGTAAACATTCATGCAATTGTAATTATTTGTTATTTATTTCGATTTCATCGAGCTTTTCATTGAAATAATGGAATAAACACCCCGTGTTGTGGAAATTTCATGAGATTAACACTCAATTCTTTATTAAATTCGCGCTATCATTTATGAAGAAATTAAATTTATTTCTAGCAATTGCGATTTCGACTTCGGTATTCACAAGTTGTATCGGATCAAAGGAAGCTTATGATAAGTCGAAGTTGAGCGGTTTTGTTGCTACACAAACCAAGCAGATTATTCGCGATGCTGCCGAAGGTACTACTCCGGGAGTGGATATGGGTAAATTGGTTCAGGAAACCAGTGCTGAGGTAAAGGCATTAGATGATAAAATGAACCAAACGAATGCCGAAATTAAGCGTTTGGAATCTAAGATTGCTTCAACAGAGAAAGTAGAGAAGGAAGCGAAAGCTGAATTTGAAAGAAGTAACATTACAAGCGTGTTTTTCGCATTAAGTTCTGCCACGCTAACTGAAGCTGCTATGCAAGAATTATATCGTTGGAAATTGGCTTTGGAGAGAAGTAATTCTCAGTACAATTATTCCATCGTAGTGTATGCAAGTGCAGACAGAACAGGATCAAGCAAAACTAACGATGCATTAAGAGCGAAACGCGCCGATGCGGTTAAGTCGTTTTTAGTTAAATTGGGTTGCAATGCAGGTAATATCCAAGTGATTACCTCACAGCCTCCCTACAACGCGGTTGAGAATTTAGACAGAAGAGCTGTTGTAGGCATTTCAGTGAAATAATCGGTTAGACTATTTAAGTTTATAAGAAGAAGCTGTGGCATTGCCGCAGCTTTTTTGTTGGTATGGATAGTAAACCCTAAGGTAAATTATTATTTTTCTTCAGTACCTTCGTTTTCTATGCCGTACGTTTCCGCATTTCGCAGATTTTTTTCATATAAAGTAGTTTCACAGGGTATGTTATTGCTGTGGTTCGCGTTGTTTTTGTGTGGTCAAGAGTTAGTAGCACAAATTAGTGCACCCGCCAGTTCCGTTGTGGCAAAACCTACTAAATCCATACAGCAAGGGTCTGCTACTGTTAAAAAAGGGGGGGGTAATTTTGCCACTCTAGCTGCGCCTCAACCCAACGTTGAGACAGACGAAGCAATTGGAAGTTATTATAAATATGTACCGTATGTAAATCCATTTATAGGAACGGGCGGACATGGACATACCTTTCCGGGAGCCACGGTTCCCTTTGGAATGGTGCAGTTAAGTCCAGATACGCGTAACGATGCTTCCTGGGATGGCTGTGGTGGATATCATTATGATGATTCCTTTGTTTACGGCTTTTCTCATGCCCATTTGAGCGGTACAGGAGTGAGCGATTGGGGCGATGTTTTGGTTATGCCGATATCGTCTATTGAGGCTAAAAAAATGGATGTTATTCGCGCTTTTAGTTCTACGGAAGCGTTGAATGCAAGGGTTAGAACATGGAAGGAAATCAATGCAGATTCGGCAGTATGGTATCGTCAACAGCGACTTCTCCCAACCGAATACAGGCAACCTTTGGATCATGCAGGAGAGCAGGCGGAGGCAGGGTACTATCGTTGCAACTTCAATACATTGAAATGTAGGGTGGAGTTAAGCAGCGGCGATCGCGTGGGATACCACCGTTACACGTTTCAGCAGAAAGATACGGTGTACTTCCTCATAGATCTTCAGCACCGCGATAAGGTGTTGCAGAAGAGTATTTTGCCTGTGGTTTTGGATCAAAAAAACAATCAAGACAACAATGGTTCCCCGTCTATTAATGCAAATATTGTTGGAAATAGGAGGTTAGAGGGATATCGTTTTAGTAAAGCGTGGGCCGATAATCAGCAGTTGTATTTTGCGATGGAGTTTAATTCCGATATCGTTTCGTATCGGTATTCATCAGATGGTAATCAATTGGTGGTGGGGTTGATTCCTGCTTTCGACAACCAAGTGCTATTGGCCGTTGGTATTTCTCAAACCTCGATTATTGGAGCTTGGGCCAATTTGTTCTCCGAAATGAAGGTTAGTATGTTTGGCCAAAAGCCTTTCAGTGTGGAGGGACATTTTATTCGTGCAAAAATGCAAATTGCAAAATTGCGACGTTTGTATCCAAATCCCGAAGATCAATGGTTGCGAACCCATGCTCGAACCGAGACAACATTTGGGTGGCAATTTGAAAGCACGGGTTCAGGGTTAAAGCCAAAAGGGTTGCAGTTTTATGCGAATGCCGGAGCAGTTGTTGGTAAGTCATTTTCGAGTAAAGTAGATTCGGTATTGCAGTTTATTCCCGAAATCGCCAAGCAACAACCTTCTCTGACATGGAGTTTTGACGATAAAAAGCAGTTCGCACAGGAGAAATGGGAGTTGGAGTTGTCGAAAATTAAAGTAGACCGACCGTTGGTTCATCCGGTAGGTAAAGACATGGGGGGCTGGAAAGCGTTGGAATCGCCTGGGGATCAGAAAAACAATAAACTAACCATTTTTTATACCGCGTTGTATCATACGATGATTCATCCTTCGTTGTGTTCGGATGTATTAGGTTGGTACGCAGGCAGGGGGGAAGACGCGTTGTATAAAACGGATTTAACGGAGGATCTAAAGCCTCGATATGAACGGAAGGTACGAATAGTTGACCACGATGTCTACAATGTGTATTCGTTGTGGGATACCTACCGTGCGTTGCATCCCTTGCTCACATTGATTGATGCTCCTCGCACCCTGAACTTTATCCGTAGCATGATGTTGCAGTACGAAGATGCGGGTAGATTGCCTGTGTGGGAGTTGAGTGGTTGCGAAACCAATTGCATGATAGGGTATCACAGTGTTTCGGTAATTGCCGATGCTTGGATGAAAGGACTTCGGGATTTGGATGATGTTAAAGTTGATCAACGAACTGCAATTCCTAGAAATAACAATGCCAAACGATGGTTGCAAGCGATGGTGGTAAGCGCCCGAAAAGATCATAATCCTTCCACTATTTTAGGTGATAGCCTTGGAAATTTGGGGTATTATGGCATCGAACATCGGGCCGAATCTGTTTCTAAAATTTTGGAATATGCCTATGATGATTGGTGCATCGCACGGATGGCGGAAGATTTGAACGTGATGGATGTAGCCAAGGAGTTTTATCAACGCAGCGAGCGTTGGCGGAATGTTTTTGATGCTAGTATTGGGTTTATGAGACCTCGAACGAATGGAGGTTGGCATTCACCGTTTGATCCTCGCGAGGTAAATAATCATTATACGGAAGCGAATGCTTGGCAATACAGCATGTATGTTCCCCACGATGCCATGGGTTTAATTGATGCGTTGGGAGGAGAAAAAGCGGGGTTGAAACATTTGGATTCCTTGTTTGGAACAAGTTCGGAAACAACTGGTAGAGATCAGGCTGATATTAGTGGTTTGATTGGTCAATATGCGCACGGAAATGAACCGTCGCATCATTTGGTTTATTTGTATAATTACCTAGGAAAACCAATCAAGGCGCAATCGTTAATTAATAGAATATGTTATGATTTCTATAAAAATGCTCCCGATGGGTTGATAGGCAACGAAGATTGTGGTCAAATGAGTGCTTGGTACGTAATGAGTGCTATGGGACTGTATATGATTGCTCCGGGGTCTAATTTGTATGCTACGGGCTCACCGCAATTCGGTGAAATCGTTTTGAATAGGAGTCAAATGGTGGGATTCAATCCAAGTTATGATCGTAAATCCAGTGAGATCACCAATTCAGAACTTATTTTACGAGTGGCTCAGGATGCGAACGGAACTGGGAACCCGCTAGCAGTGAAGGTTGGGATCCGACCCGAGGGCGGAAAAGGGATAAGTGCCGACGCATCGGACTTTACGAATTTGTTTGTTGGGCATTCGGATTTATTGACTTGGGATGCTTTGGTATTTGTGCCAGTTGCCGCTGAACAGCGTGATAAAATGCTGATTAAAACGGTAAAACAAAATATAAAATCGGATTATGCACCGGGAGTTTTATTGCAAGGGAATCGCGTTTATCAAGACAGTCATACCATAGCCATAACACCTTTAAGCAATTGGGGTGGTAGACTGACCCTTCGTCTCATGGGGGATGGGTTGAGGAATATTTCCTTTAGCGAAAAAGCCGTTGCCACACGGACATTTCAGCAAGCCTGGACGGAATTTGAGTTTTTGGTATCGGCCGAAACGTTTTACATCCATCATTACGGTGGACTAACGGTGATGGCCAAATTAGATAGCACGATTATGGTGAGCGGATTGCCGGGTTCTCGGAAGGGTGGTACGTATGGGAGCAGTGATTGGACTTATGGAGAGTTTAATCCTATACCTAACAATTATTCCATCAAATTGAGTAATAAGTACCAAGCGCAGTACACCGGTGGGGGCGATAGAGCGTTGTTGGATGGAATTCGGGGTGGGTTGGAATGGCGTGCCGGTGGTTGGCAGGGATATTACAATAAGCACCTAATTGCTACGATTGATATGGGAGAATCAAAATCGGTAAAACGAGTTTCGATTGGATTTTTACAAGATTCCAAAGCTTGGATAATTTTCCCCAAGTACGTTGAAGTGAAATTTAGTAAAGACGGTATTCAATGGACAAATGCGATGGCTGCTGTTCATAATGTTTCAGCCATGGATGAGCGGGTGCAAACATTAGAGCTTGATTTTCAATTGGATAAAAATACGTTAAAAGGTTTGGGTTTGCGCGGTGCTAAGGCAAATCAGGTGCGATATATCATGCTAGTGGCCGAACCTTATGGTGCATTACCCAAAGAACATTTGGGATTTCCCTATCAGGGAATGTCGCATTTGTTTGCCGATGAAATTACCATCGAATTGAATAAGAAAAAATGATCAGACGGGTTGAGATTTGCGTTTTTTCGATAGAGGATGCAATAACGGCGGCTGAGGCTGGAGCAGACCGTTTGGAAGTTTGCGTAAATTACCATTTAGGTGGAATTTCCATGCCGATAGAGGAGTTAACTGAACTCGCAGATCGCTTGAAGAAGCTAAACTTTGTGAATGCTCAAGGTAAAATTAAAGCGGCCGTAATGTGCAGGCCCCGGGGTGGTGATTTTGTCTATTCCGCAAATGAATTTTCTTTGTTAACGAATTATGCTTCAACCGTTGCTAAGCTGGGGTTTGAAGCATTGGTGTCTGGGTTGTTGAAAGTAGAAAATGACCAGTGGGTTTTGGATGAGGCCGGCATATCCAGCTTAATTTCAATCTGTAAAGAGAATCATATGGAATTCGTATTTCATCGAGCGTTTGATGAATTGAAAGATCCGAATGCAGCGTTGAAATCATTGAGTTTGTTGGGTGTGAATAGGGTGTTGTCCGGATGGGGCCAAATGGATTGGTCAACCTTCTTATGGTTAATTGCGGAGGCAAAGCGATTGGAAATTGATTTATTGCCCGGTGGAGGAATTCGAAGCGGCAATGTGGAGGACTATTGGGCTGAGGGAGTGGATTTTGTGCATTCGGCTGCTGGATCTGTAAAAGGAGGTCAATTTTCATTGAATCAGCAAGAAATGATTTCCTTATTAGCTAGTAGATTTAAGTCTGTCGGACATGGTATAATAGGTTTTCTGTGTTTATTTTTAGCGATTTTCGGAATTGCGCATAATTCAATAGGTCAAGACATTCAACAGGTGCCAAGTCCCATTCAAACGAAGGGGATTCCCATTCAATCGGCACTTGCTCCGGAAACGTACAAGCAGTTTCGACTTGAGCAGTGGAAGTTACAATTACTGGATGGAAAGGCGGCGGACAGCACTGATAATGGTTTGTTGCAGCATGGAGATATTCGGGTTTCGCATACTCCAAGTATCAACGATGTTTTTTGCAAACACTTGGTAACGGGGTGCACGGATGTATGCAAGAAAATAGAATGGTATTCGTGGAAGTATTCGGCATTGATTTTTTCATCGGCCAAGGAGGCTGTATCAAGAAAGCACTGGATTATGGAGTTGAGGCAATGGGAGGGTGCGGAGATATCGGTTTTTATCAATGGTAATTTGATAGAAGAAACGTATCAACCGTTTGCGTCGGCGTTTGCACAAAAAATGCTGGTATTGGATCCTTTTTTACGAAGGGATGGCCAGGATAGCATTGTGATTCTTTTTCAGGCACCTACTCCGCTGGCCAAACAGATTGGTTATAAGTCGGGGATGGTTTTTCCGGCGGATAACGAAGGCCCTGTTCCAGAAGTGAAGGCTTCACCTTGGTTGCGCAAACCAATCGTACAATACGGATGGGATATTGCTCCTAGAAGAGTATTGGTTGGCCTAGGCGAAGGGGTTTGGGTTACTGGTTGGGATGAAGCGTATATTCAGCGTGTTCAAGTTTTGGTAGATTCGGTTGTATTATTGGCCAAGGCTTCAGGTAAAAATGGGAAGAATGCATCAATCCAAGAGGATGAATTACCGCCAATGCGCGGGGAATTTGCTTCTGGGAAGGTCCGATTAATTTATATGAAAGATGCTTATCTGGGAGATATTTCATTGGTAAAGTCTGTGTCTATGGTTAATTGCTCTGATGTTTTGGCTCTGGATGGGTGGCAATGGAAATCATCCGAACAGGATCAATTTAGGACGTATTATGTAGAGGAGCAAAGCGGTATTGAGTTCACCATGGCCGAGTTGCCTTTCGAAGTTCAGAAACCGTATTTATGGAATCCCAAGCGAATACAATTGAAATCTAAGGGTATAAAGCGTAGAACTAGGTCAAAATACCAACGTGAAATTGAATATGTAGCCATGGATTATGAATCGGTTTTGCCGATAATGTATAGCATTGGTATTAACATACATATCAAAAATGCCGAAGGAGTGAATCGAATTGTGAGTAGCAGAACAAGAACTGGAATTCGGAAGATTTTTTGGGACACCTCTTCAGGTAAATTTGCATTTAGTATCAATCAACAACCCATTTTTGTGCAAGGTGCGAATGTGGTTTGGTCGAGGCATTTTCAACCTAATAGTCCATATCCCGATGGAATAATGCATCGATGGTTTGAATTATGGTCGAGCAGCGGTTTAAATGCGGTAAGAATATGGGGTGGAGGATCCTATCCCAGCGAGCGTTTCTATGAGTTGTGCGATTCTTTTGGAATTATGGTTTGGCAGGATTTCATGTTTTCTGGAACCACGTATCCAAAGGATCCAATATTTTTAAATGCGGTGGAGATTGAGGTGCATAATACGGTGAACCAGCTGGCGTCGCATCCGTCGTTGCTGATTTGGTGCGGTAATAATGAAATTGAAGTGGCATGGAAAAATTGGGGTTGGCAGCAGAAATATGGAATGCACGGAACGGATAGCATGGAACATTGGCAGAATTATTTATTCATGTTTGATACGTTGATACCGGGAATAGTAAAGGAATGGAATCCAACGGTGCCTTATTTACGTAGCAGCCCAGTAGGGAATTGGGGGAATTTGCAACAAATGAAGCGTGGCGATAACCACGATTGGGGGGTATGGCATGGAGAGCGCGGATTTAATCATTTGGATTCAGTAAAAACGCCGTTTTGCAGTGAGTATGGTTTCCCTAGTGTTAGTTGGGAATTGAAATCTGCGGTTAATTCTACCCACGAATTATCGGCCTATATGTTAAGTTACAAAGGCTTGGATTTAATGGTTCGATATATGTTGAATTCTAACAATCCATCGGATAAAAGTTTAATAAATAAATCATTGAGTATTAGCAATAGGAATGTGGTGAAAGGGGATAGGGATAGCTTATTTAATATTAATTACTTCGCCTACCAAAGTTGGGTGAAACAAAATGAATATCTCATCAAAGCATACAACCAACATCGGTCTCAAATGCCGCAGTGTATGGGCAGCCTTTTCTGGCAGTGGAACGATATTTGGCCGGGTATTACCTGGAGTGTAATGGGAATTTCTGAACCCAAGCCATCGGCTCAAGGAATACTTCAAGAAATGTCGAAGCACGCCCTGAAAAGGTAAGGATTATTAAATCCGGGATTACGGGTTGCTAGGTGCAATAGTAATTTAGTTATTACTGGTAAAGAGATTTAGCTTGAATTACCTCGTCTCGTGCGTAGTTTCTCACCGCATAGGTAAATCCAGGTTGCAAGGCGTAGGCGCCAATTTCTCCGCTGATATTGATGGCAATGAAACCAATTTGAACTTCGTTCCATTTTTTGCCTCGTTTCTCTAGTTTTTTAGCGATGTCTTTTATGGCAATTTCGCAAGCTGCTTGAGGGCTTAGGCCGTTGCGCATTTCCATTACCACTCGGTGGGCTCCAACTACACGGATTACTTCTTCCCCATGGCCAGTAGCGGTACAAGCACCTATCTCACCGTCTACAAATAAACCCGCTCCAATAATGGGAGAATCGCCTATTCTTCCACGCATTTTAAAGGCCATA